>Ga0366772_1001_pt1 | contig 62179 bp, 59 predicted proteins | sample BONcelN113001C11_FD_207089 | JGI IMG/M metagenome (GOLD analysis project Ga0366772, IMG submission 207089) | Enriched cells from coal bed in the Powder River Basin, Montana, United States - BONCAT cells N11 rep2 HSBNCT.N11.300.1.C11 ...
TTGTCGCTGTTGCTGCTGATGGTATCGATGCAGCGCTTGCTCGGGTTCCCGGAGCGCGGCCTGTTTACGATCTGGATTGCGCACTCGCTGCTGGGGATGGCGTATGCAACGGTGGTGGTGCAATCGCGCTTGCGTGAAATGGATAAATCGCTGGAAGAAGCGGCGATGGATCTGGGCTGCAAACCGCATCAGATATTCTTTCTGGTGACTTTGCCCAATATTACGCCGGCCCTGTTGTCGGCCTGGCTGCTGACATTCACCTTGTCGCTCGATGATGTGGTGTTGTCGGCATTCTTGTCCGGGCCGGGTTCGTCGACGATGCCGATCGTGATTTTTTCGCGCGCACGGCTGGGACTCGACCCGCGCGTCAATGCGATTGCCACCCTCACTATCCTGGCAGTCAGCATCGGCGTGTTGGCGTCTAGCCTGTATATCGCGCGCGCCGAACGGCAGCGTCAGAAACAGATTGTAGCTGCGACACGCAATGTGTCGCAGTGATTCCCGTATTTTAAAATCAAGGAGCAACATCATGCAAAAACAAAAAACGGATTGGCATGCGCAAGCAGCCGCCCTGCAATTCGATGGCCGCGCTTTCATCGACGGCCAGCGCGTGGCAGCGCAATCGGGCGCTACCTTTGCCTGCCTGTCGCCGCTGGATGGCCGCAAGCTTACCGATGCTGCCCGTTGCGATGTCGCCGATGTCAACGCTGCAGTTGCTGCCGCCCGTGCCGCCTTCGAGGATCGGCGCTGGGCCGGGCTGGCGCCGGGTGCGCGTAAACGCGTACTGGTCAAGTTCGCCGACCTGATCCTGCAGCATCGCGATGAACTCGCACTGCTGGAAACGCTGGACATGGGCAAGCCGATCAAATACAGCCGCAGCGTCGATGTGCCGTCGACCGCCAATTGCATTCGCTGGTACGGCGAAGCGGTAGACAAGATTTATGACGAAATCGCTCCGACCGCCGATACCGCGCTGGCGCTGGTTACGCGGGAGCCGGTCGGGGTCGTCGCGGCGATCGTGCCGTGGAATTACCCGATGATCATGGCCGCATGGAAGATTGCACCGGCGCTGGCCAGCGGCAACAGCATAGTGCTGAAACCTTCCGAAAAATCGCCGCTTTCCGCATTGCGGCTGGCGGAGATTGCACTGGAAGCGGGGATTCCGGCCGGCGTGTTCAATGTCGTCCCGGGTTATGGTCATGAAGCCGGCAGCGCGCTGGCCTTGCACATGGATGTCGATTGCATCGGCTTCACCGGTTCCACCAAGGTCGGCAAGCTGATTGTGCAATATGCGGGGCAATCCAATCTGAAGCGCGCATGGACCGAACTGGGCGGAAAATCGGCCAATATCGTGTGCGCCGATTGTCCCGATCTGGATGCTGCGGTGGCGGCATCGATCGGTTCGATTTACTTCAATCAGGGCGAGAGCTGCAATGCGCCGTCGCGCCTGTTCGTGGAAGAATCGATCAAGACGCAGTTTCTGGAAAAGGCGCTGGCGATGATGCCGGCGTTTCAGCCCGGCGATCCGCTCGATGAAGCCACCGTGATGGGGGCGATCGTCGATAGCATCCAGCTCAAGACCGTGCTCGGCTATATCGAATCTGGTCAGTCGGAAGGTGCGAAATTGCTGTCTGGCGGCCTCCAGCAGCGCACCGGAAGCGGCGGTTATTTCGTCGCGCCGACGCTGTTTGATGGGGTGGATAGTACGATGACGATTGCCCGGGAAGAAATTTTCGGGCCGGTGTTGTCGGTGATCGGCTTCACGGATCTGGATGACGCAATCCGCCAGGCCAATGCCACCACTTATGGCTTGCATGCAGCGATCTGGACGGCTGACCTGAACAAGGCGGTCCAGACTGCACGCGCATTGCGTGCCGGCACCGTGCATGTGAATTCCTATGACGAGGACGACATCACGGTGCCGTTCGGCGGCGTCAAGCAATCCGGCAACGGGCGCGACAAATCTTTGCACGCGTTCGATAAATACACCGAACTGAAAACCACCTGGATTCGCATCGGTTGATCCGTCTCCGATCTGCACGGCGTTTTGGCCCTGCAGGTCGGATTGCTTGTTTGCCAGTATTTACAGCATGCGTAATATTTATATACGGTAAAGCACTTGTTTTATACGATACTCCCTATTTTTTAGTTATCTTCATTCAGCCGGTTTCGGGGTCTTGAACGAATACCACGGCATCGCCTGCGTCAGCGAAAGGATGGTGCCGGCATGACTGGCATCGTAGCCTGGCAAGCCGTCGATGATGTGGCGCCAGCTGCCGCTTTGCAGCAGTGCCAGCAGCTTTTCGATGGCCGGTTCGCGCAGGGTTTCCTTCAGGCACGCCAGATAATATTGTTCCTGCATCAGCGGAACGAAGTCGAGCCCGAATTGCACTGCTGCGGCCCGAATGCCGAAGCCGGCGTCAGCCTGGCCGGACGCGACTGCCGCCGCCACCGCCAGATGCGTTGCTTCGCAACGCTCGAAGCCGTTGATGGTAGCGGGGTCGATCTTGCCGGATGCCAGCAATTGTTCGATTTCAAGCCGGGTGCCGGAATCGGCTTCGCGATTGATGAAGCGCACGTCCGCGCGCTGCAGGTCGCGCACGCCGGTGATGCGTTTCGGATTTGCGGCACGCACCATCAAACCCTGTTGGCGGCTGAGAAAAGTGATCAGCTTGTGCTTGCCAGGTTTCAATAGTTTTTTGAAGGTTTGCTGTGTCAGCGTGCCGCGCGCGCGGTCTTCGCTGATATGAAATCCGGCCAGCAGGCATTCGCCCCGCGATAGCGCACCCAGGCTATCGATGCTGCCGCGAAATTGCAAATCCAGATGCAGATTGGCGTCGGTTGCCATGAAGTCGCGCAAGCGGTTGAGCACCAGATCATGACTGGCAAACAATGAAATCACGTAAGCGTTGCGATCGAACACCAGCGCGAATTCGCGTTCCATGTCGGCGATCAGGTTCTCGATTTGCGGCAGCACGCGGGCCTTGGCGCGCTGCTCGGCAAACAGCAGTTTTTCGCCAAACGGGGTCAGGCGCGCACGTTTGCCGCGTTCCCACAAAATGATTTCAGCCCCCAGGCTCTGCTCCCATTTTTTTAGCGCGCCCCATACGTGGCGATACGATAGATCGAGAGCTTGCGCAGTTTTGGAGATCGAGCCGGTCCGGTGAATGGTGGCGAGAATGTCGAACAGCGGATTGCCAAGATGATTTCTGGCAACCGGGGTCGCACTGAAAGTGTAATCGAGCTTGAGATGCAGCATAGGTAATCTGTTTCATATTGGTGAGTATGATGCCAGTGCGTAATATAAGCGCGAAACACTTTTCAACCTATAGGAGAAGTTCCATGTTGCGCCGTCACATTTTGCGTTTTTCTCTAGCACTTGCCCTTGCTCCGTTGCTCACCGGATTCGGCGGATTGGCCGCTGCACAGGAAGTCATCAAGCTATCGACCACCACCAGTACCGAGAATTCGGGCTTGCTGACTTACCTGTTGCCGCAATTCGAGGCCAGCACCCATACCAAGGTGCATGTAATTTCGGTCGGCACCGGCAAGGCGCTGGAACTGGCAAAAAACGGCGATGTCGATGTGACGCTGGTGCACGCGCGCCCGTCCGAAGACAAGTTCGTGGCCGACGGTCATGGCGTTAACCGGCGCGACGTGATGTATAACGATTTCATCATCGTCGGCCCGGAAAGCGACCCGGCCGGCATCCGCGGCAGCCGTGACGTGATTGGCGCAATGAAAAAAATCGTCGATAGCAAGGTCAAGTTCATCTCGCGCGGCGATAACTCCGGCACCGATCAGATGGAAAAGAATTACTGGAAGGAAGTCGGCGCCAAGCCGCAAGCGCCCTCGTATGTCTCCGCTGGACTGGGCATGGGAGAAGTGCTGACGATGGCGGCCCAGATGCAAGCGTATACGCTGACCGACCGCGCAACCTATGGCGCGTATCGGGCCAAAACCGGCCTGGCAGTAGCGGTGCAGGGCGATCCGAAGATGTTCAATCCATATGGGATCATCGCGGTCAATCCGGCCAAGTACAAGGACATCAACTACAAAGGAGCAATGCAGCTGATCAACTGGCTTACGTCGCCCGAGGGGCAAAAGAAAATTGCCGATTTCAAAGTCGATGGCCAACAACTCTTTTACCCTTCTGCAACTAAATAATCGTATTGATATTTCTTCCCGGGTGCCGTCCGATTGTCATCAAATCGTCATGCGCTGCGGTTACAGTCGATAGTCTGTTCTGATGCGCCGGCTATCACTGTATATTGACGCTTTATGGCATGAAAAAGACCGCCGCAATTCCATTTCATTGATAATACGGCCGCTGTTTTGCGGCCTGTTTTGTCTTGGGTCGGTGTTCGGTACGCGATTGGATACGAGAGGGTTGCATGTTTGCTGCAGTGGATTTGGGTTCAAATAGTTTTCGTTTGCATATCGGCGTGCATGACGGCGAAACGATACGTGTTGTCAAAAGTTCGCGCGAGTCGATTCGCTTTGCTGCCGGGCTGGATCAGAACGGTTTTTTGACCCAGGCGGCAATGCAGGGCGCGCTGGAAACCTTGCGCCGCTTTAACGCCATATTGACCAGTTTTCCGCTGGAGGCGGTCAGGGTGGTGGCGACCAATACGTTTCGCATCGCCAAAAACGCCGCAGATTTTTTGCCGCTGGCGGAACAGGCGGTCGGTTATCCGATTGAGATTATTTCCGGCGAAGAGGAAGGACGGCTCATTTACATGGGTGTGGCCTGCTCGGTCGCGCAGGCGAGCGAACGGCGACTGGTGCTCGATATCGGCGGCGGCTCCACCGAACTGATTCTGGGACGGGGTTCCGACATCGAGCATGTCGAATCGTTCGGCATCGGCACCGTCAAGCAAAGCCTGATATTTTTTCCCGACGGCCGCATTGATGCAGCCACTTTCGATGCCGCAATACTTTCTGCGCGCAGCCATTTCGAGGATGCAGCACCGCCCTATCATCCAGATAACTGGTCGGTTGCCTATGGTTCTTCCGGCACCATGCGGGCGATTTCCGATGCGATTCTGAAGAATAGTCTTGGCGATGGCGCGTTGTCGCATGCCAATTTGGATGCGCTGCGGCTGCGTCTGATTGCCTTTGGCAGCGTCGATAAAATTGATTTGCTGGGTTTGAAGCCGGAACGTGCGGCAGTGCTGGTGGGCGGCTTGTCGATTTTGATCGGCGTGATCCAGGAACTGGGTATTCCCAGCCTACAGCCGATTGCAGCTGGCCTGCGCATGGGCGTGATGTGGGATTTGTATCTGCGCGCCACCCGGCGCGACCGCCGCGAGCAAACGGTGCGCGATTGTCTGCAACGCTTTCATGTGGTGGAGAAGCGTGCCAACAGCGTGGCCGCGATTGCCGTTGCGCTGTACCGGCAACTGAAACCGGCTTCCGATGCGCTTACCAAGCAGCTCTACTGGAGCGCGCTGTTGCACGAGGTCGGGCTGGCAGTGTCGCAGACCGATTATCACAAGCACGGCGCGTACCTGATCGAACATGCCGATTTGCCCGGCTTCACTACCCGCGAGCAAAAGTCGATGAGCCGCCTGATCCTCGCGCACAAGGGCAATCTGCGCAAGGTCAGCGATGTGCTGTCCAATCCGGATGCCGCCAAGGCGGTATTGGCATTGCGACTGGCGGTCATATTCATGCATGCGCGCATCGATCCGGACCTGGGCACCTTGCGTCTGAAAATGAAAAACCGGATCGAGCTGGATCTGCGTGCTGACTGGATTGCGGGTCATCCGACTATCTCGTACTGGATGGAAAAGGAAATCGATTGCTGGGAAGATGTCGATGTCGACTTCGTTGTCAAGCGCACTGCATCGTCGTAGATTTGCCGGCGTTTCGGTGCGGCGTATGGGCAGCGATTGCGCGCTTGCATAATCCGGTTAAATTTTATATATTATTTATACTATTTATTTGGGGAAAAAAATGAACAAGAATCCTATTTCGAAAGCAGCGAATGCAGCTGTTCCCGACACCGCTGTTGCAGCCAATCCGGCACCTGCAGCAACCAAGGCATCCACCAATGCAGCAACCAAAGCAACAAGAACAAGCCGGGTAACCAAGGCAGCAACAGCGGCCGCATCGACGAAATCCGATGCACCGGCCAAGGCAGCGCGCGCCGGCAGGCCGTCAAGCGCCAAAACAGCAATGGCAAAAAAAGCGCCGGCTGCCAGCACCAGCAGGGCCGCCAAAGCTGCAGAGACAAAAGTTGTCGCCGCCGTGCCGACAGCCGCCAAATCGGTAGCTGCAGCCAAAGAAAAGGCCAAGAAAGCCAAGTTGGTCAGGGATAGCTTCACGATGCCGGAAACGGAGTATGCGATTTTGGGAAAAGCCAAAAAGGCCTCGCTCAAAGCCGGCTTCAATGTCAAGAAAAGCGAATTGCTGCGCATCGGCGTGGCGCTGGTCGATCAGCTGAGCATGGCCCAGTTGCAGGCTGCACTGGCCGCCCTGATGCCGGTGAAAGCAGGCCGACCGAAGAAGGACAAGTAATTCCAGCAAGCCGTGCGTGCACGGCTTGCGCACGTAATCCCGAACCGGAGCCGAGCGCTCCGGTTTTTTATTTTGCAGGAGTATGGGGTAAATATTATGGTTATCCGCTTTTTTTTGGATTATTTTAAAAATACCCAGGACTGTATATTTAATCTCTGCTTCGCTTATAGGGCCTTTGCGTGCATGTCATGCAATCGACATGCAACCGTCATGGAGTCGAAACAATAGGCAGTTACGCTCTGCCTGTCTTCCATACAAGGATAGGGGTGAACATGCGATTATTGACAATTTCCGCCGATGCGAAGCCGGATTTTCCGAAGCTGACATTGAGTCTTGCCAGCACGCCGGCGGAGGTGCGCGAAGTGCAGCGTTTGCGCTACAAGATTTTCATCAAGACCATGGGATTAACGGCGTTGGCCAATTCGGAAGGGCTGGATCAGGATGAATTCGATGCGTTCTGCGACCATTTGATCGTGCGCGACAGTAAAACGCTCAAAGTGGTGGGCACGTACCGCGTGCTGAGTGCCGATGCCGCACAGCGCTTCGGGCGCTTCTATTCCGAACAAGAGTTCGACCTCAGCCGGCTCGCGCATTTGCGCGGCCGCATCGCCGAAGCAGGGCGCGCCTGCATCCATCCCGATTACCGCAGCGGCGGTGTCATCATGCTGTTGTGGGCCGGGCTGGCTGCGTATATGCGGCGCGAACGCTGCGATTATCTGATCGGTTGCGCCAGCATCAGCCTCGTCGATGGCGGACATAACGCGGCTGCGCTCTATCATGCGCTGGCCGAACGCAACCTGGCTCCGCCCGAATATCGGGTAACGCCGTATCTGCCGTTTCCGACCGCAGAGCGCGAGGCCGGACATGAGGCGGTGGTGCCGCCGTTATTGAAAGGGTATCTGCGCAGCGGCGCATGGGTGTGCGGAGAACCGGCCTGGGATCCGGATTTTCATTGTGCAGACTTGTTTCTGCTGTTGCCGCTGGATCGGCTCGATGGCCGCTATGCACGCCATTACCTGAAAGAGACGCAGGTGCTGCAGTAGGTTGGGCTGCAAAGCCCAACATTGGGAACATGCAGATATCGCTAACGAATGTTGGGCTTCGCAAGCTCAGCGCCAACCTACTATGCCAACATGGTCGCAGCGATCTGAAAAGTCAAATTTTAATAAATGCAGGAGTATGTAAAATAATCATGCAATATCCGCATATATTTATTGTATTTTTTAAAATACGCATCCTAGTATATTGTTATTTCAGCACCAGTTCCGGCGTCATCACAGCACGCACATAGGTTTGCGAGACGTCGGCCCGGACTCTTTGCGCAATCCACCAGATGCTGCTTTTGCGGATCGGCCAATCCTGTTCGGCGCCAGTAAGCAGCAGGGCGGCCAGTTGGCCCAGACTGGGCTGATGGCCGACGATCAACACCGGTTCGCGGCCTTGCGGCCAGTTTGCGGCGGCCAGGATTCTTTCCGCGGTGGTGCCCAATTCCAGTTCGGCGCAGAGCTTGAATTTACGTCCCAGCGCAGCGGCGGTTTGTTTGGTGCGCACCGCCGGACTGACCAGAATCCTGCAGCCGCTGGGCAGCATGCTGTCGAGCCATTCCGCCATTTTCGCTGCCTGCTTTTGGCCTTTCGCGGTTAATTGTCGCTCCGAATCGGGCTGGCCGGGCTCTGCGGGTTCGGCTTCAGCGTGGCGCCACAGGATCAGTTCCATCGCAAATCACTCCTTATCGGCTGCAGTGTGCGACCCCAGGGTGTTCATCAGAAAGCTTTGGGCGCAAAAGCGGGTCTGCTTGGGTCGCGGTTTTTTGTGGTGGTACGCGCCGCTGGAACTCAGTTCCCATGCATTTACATTATCTTTCAGGTAAGGACGCAAGCCTTCCGACATTACGCGCTGCTTGAGTGCCTTGTCATATATCGGAAACGCGACTTCGATGCGACGCAGCAGGTTGCGGTTCATCCAGTCGGCGCTGGACAGATAGATGTTGTGCGCCAAATCATTACGGAAATAATAAATGCGGCTGTGCTCCAGGAAACGGCCGATGATCGAACGCACCTTGATATTGTCCGACAGACCGCGCACTCCCGGTTTTAGCGCACAGGCGCCGCGCACGATCAAATCGATTTTGACGCCGTCGGCCGAGGCGGCATACAACGCGCGAATCACCGATTCATCGACCAGTGCATTCATCTTGGCGATAATGCGGCCCGGCCGGCCTGCGCGGGCAATTACCGCTTCATTGCGGATCGCCTTGATGATGTTTTTTTGCAGTGAAAACGGCGCCAGCCATAAATGCTGCATGCGTTTTGGCTCGGTTAAGCTAGTCAGGTGCATGAACACTTCGTTGACTTCAGCGCCGATTTCCGGGTGCGCGGTCAATAGGCCGAAATCGGTATAGAGCCGGGTGGTTTTGGAGTGATAATTGCCGGTGCCGAGATGGGCGTAAGGGCGCAGCACGCCCGCTTCGCGCCGTATCACCAGCGCCAGCTTCGCATGGGTTTTCAATCCCACGACGCCGTAGACCACCTGGGCTCCAGCTTGCTCGAGCTGATCGGCCCAATTGATATTGGCTTCTTCATCGAAGCGCGCCATCAGCTCGACGATGACGGTGACTTCCTTGCCTAGCCGGGCAGCGCTCATCAGCGCCTGCATCAGATCGGAATCCATGCCGGTGCGATAAATGGTTTGCTTGATCGCCAGTACATCGGGGTCATGCGCGGCGCTGCGGATAAAGTCGATGACGGTCTGGAATGTTTGAAACGGATGGTGCAGCAGCACATCCTGCTTCTTGAGCAGGGTGAAAATGTCGCCGTTGGGCGGCAGCAGCGTTTGCCCCTGAAAAAAAGGCGGGAAGCGCAACGCAGGCGCCGGAACCAGATCGACCAATTCCGACAGGCGCACCATATTGACCGGCCCATCGACTGCATACAGGCGGCTGTGGTGCAGCGAAAACTGATCCAGCAGGAATTGCGCCAGATGCTCCGGACAGTTTTTTGCCACTTCGAGCCGGACTGCCGCTCCGAACTGGCGGTTCTGCAGTTCGCCTTTCAGCGCCTGGCGCAGGTTTTTAACTTCTTCTTCATCCACCCACAGATCGCTGTCGCGCGTGACGCGAAACTGCGAGTAAGCAAGCACTTCGCGCCCGCTGAACAGGTCTTCGATATGGGCATGAATGATGGAAGATAACAGGCAAAATGTAACCCCGTCGCCGGACAGCGCGGGCGGCAATGCAATTACGCGCGGCAATACGCGCGGTGCTTTGACGATGGCAATCGCCGTGCCGCGGCCAAACGCATCCTTGCCGGACAGGGAGACAATGAAATTCAGACTTTTATTGACGACCTGCGGGAACGGATGGGCCGGGTCGAGACCGATCGGTGTCAGCAATGGCCGCACTTCACGTTCGAAATACGCCTTTATCCAGGCCCGTTGCGCATCGTTGCGTTCGTTGTGGCGCAACAGATGGATGCCGTGCCTGGACAATTCAGGCAATACCGCATCGTTGAGGATCGTGTATTGATGCCGCACCAGTTGGTGGCACTCGGCACTGATGCAATCGAGCGCGGCAAGCAGCGCCGGATGTTCGGTAAGAACGCCGTCAATGCTGTTTTGCGCCAGGATGCTGGCAACCCGGACTTCAAAGAATTCATCCAGATTGTTGCTGACAATGCATAGATAACGCAGCCGCTCGAGCAAAGGCAGGCGATTATCTTCGGCTTGCGCCAGTACGCGCCGGTTGAAGGCAAGCAAAGACAGTTCGCGGTCAAGATAAATGCTGCTGTTGGCGTACGGGGCAATGACGGCAAGATTAGGCTTCATATTTTTCTTATTCATCGTTACATGACAGCAAAAACGGCAAAATGAAGAGCATGGCTCTGATTTTTGCAGTGTATGTATAAAATATGACAAGTTAATGACGCATAGGTTTGATATTAATGCAGTGTGACGCAGGGCGTCCGATTCCGAATAATTACTCCGCGTCATAAAGTTGTCACAAATGTTCAGTACAGTTCGGCTGTCACATCTAACATCTATTTATCCAACGGAGCTGTTATGAATCTGAGTACACTTATTAAATCAGTAGCGCTTACAGCCGTCTCGGCAATGACGTTTTCCAACGCAGTGGCGGCCGATATTACCGGCGCCGGTGCGACTTTCCCGTATCCGATTTATGCAAAATGGGCCGAAGCGTACAAAGCGGCGACCGGCAACGGCCTGAACTACCAATCGATCGGTTCCGGTGGCGGCATCAAGCAAATCAAGGCAAAAACCGTCGATTTCGGCGCTTCCGACATGCCGCTCAAATTTGAAGACATGGAAACCGACGGATTGATGCAGTTTCCGGCGATCATGGGCGGCGTGGTGCCGATCGTCAATTTGGCAGGCGTTGTCCCCGGGCAGTTGAAAATGACTCCCGATGTGCTTGCAAATATCTACCTCGGCAAGATCGTCAAATGGAATGCGCCTGAAATTACAGCGCTCAACCCGGGCGTCAAGTTGGGAGATCAGGACATTACTGTAGTGCATCGTTCTGACGGGTCCGGCACCACTTTTGTATGGACGGATTTCCTGTCGAAGACCAATGCCGAATTCAAGACCGCAGTGGGCGCAGGTACCGCGGTTAAATGGCCGGCCGGTGTCGGCGGCAAGGGCAATGAAGGTGTAGCCGCCAACGTGCAGCGGATCAAAGGTGCGATCGGCTACGTGGAATATGCGTACGCGAAAAAGAACAAAATGTCGCATACCCAGGTTAAGAATCGCGACGGTCAATTCGTGCAGCCTGACGATGAAACATTCAAAGCTGCGGCGGCAGGAGCCGATTGGGTGAAGACGCCAGGCATGGCTGTTCTGTTGACCAACCAACCCGGTAAAACCAGCTGGCCTATCACGAGCGCATCATTCATCATCATGCACAAGGCGCAAGCAGATGCGGGCCGCGCGAAAGAAGTCTTGAAATTTTTCGACTGGTCGTATAAAAACGGCGGTGCGATGGCAACCGAGCTCGATTATGTGCCGATGCCAGCCCCAGTAGTCAAGCTGGTCAATGAAGCCTGGAAAACGCAACTCAAGGATGGTTCCGGCAAGGCTGTCTGGTAAGTAGTACCTTTGCAAGGTTGCCGATTACGCATACGCACAAGCGAGCGCGGTCGGCAACTTTTTCATTTTTCCCGTTTATATTCCCCCACTTTGGGCCATCATATGATTTCTGTCCCTCTTGAGTATTGCCTGCCATGAGCGCAAACATTAACGCCTTTCCGGATCGGGCTGCGGAGCAGAAGGGCGAAATCGACGATGGTCATATATTCAGCAAGGCGCTGAAGGCCACGATGCGCAAGCAGCGGCTTCAGGATTTTTTCTTTCATAAATTGACACTCTTGTTTGCGCTGAGTGTCTTGTTTGTTTTGATGGGCATCATCGCTTCGTTGATGATTGGCGCCTGGCCAGCCCTGAAAGAGTTCGGGCTACCGTTCGTTACCAGTATCGAATGGGACCCGGTAAATGACAAATACGGCGCTCTGATCGCCATTGTCGGCACCCTTGTTACGTCCTTCATCGCGCTCGTGATCGCGTTTCCGATCAGTTTCGGCATTGCATTGTTTTTGACGGAAATCTGTCCGGCGTGGCTAAAGCGTCCATTGGGCACGTCCATCGAATTGCTGGCCGGAGTACCCAGCATCATTTACGGCATGTGGGGCTTGTTCGTATTCGCCCCTTTGTTTGCCGACTATATCCAACCGGCGCTGGCGCACACGCTGGGACAGGTGCCGGTGATCGGTCAATTGTTCAAAGGCCCGATGATGGGCATCGGAATTCTGGCAGCGGGTCTGATTCTGGCGGTCATGATCATTCCCTTCATCGCTTCCGTAATGCGCGATGTATTTGAAACCGTCCCGCCGGTATTGAAAGAGTCGGCCTATGCCCTGGGCTGCACTAAATGGGAAGTGGTGCGCAAGATTGTTTTGCCCTACACCAAGATCGGCGTGGTCGGTGGCGTGATGCTGGGCCTTGGGCGAGCCTTGGGCGAGACGATGGCAATTACCTTCGTGATCGGCAATGCGCACAAATTATCCTGGTCCCTGTTTGCCGCCGGCAATAGCATCGCTTCCACGCTGGCCAATGAGTTCGCGGAAGCGGAGTCTGTCTTGCACGTATCGTCATTGTTCGCGCTCGGCCTGATTTTGTTTGTGATTACTTTTTTCGTGCTGTCCGCCGCTAAATTGATGTTGATGGGAATGTCCCGAAAAGAGGGAATGAAATGAAAAAGCCCGAGATGAATCCGGTTTATCGCCGGCGCTTGTGGAAACACCGGATCGGCATTGCACTGTCGTTTTTTGCAATGGCGGTAGGCTTGTTTTTCCTGATGTGGATCTTGCTGACGCTGGTGGTTAAAGGCGTGGGCGCGATTGATATGGCAATGTTCACGCAGACCACCCCCGCGCCGGGCAGCGAAGGTGGCGGCTTGATGAATGCAATTGTCGGCAGCCTGTTAATGGTGAGCGTAGCTGTTTTCATCAGTACCCCGATCGGCATTCTGGCCGGTATTTATCTGGCTGAATACGGCGAAGTCAGCTGGTTCGCAAAGGTCACTCGCTTCGTGACCGACATCATGTTGTCGGCGCCGTCGATCGTGATCGGTCTGTTCGTGTATGCAATTTATGTTGCCAATGTGCATCATTTTTCCGGCTGGGCCGGGAGCTTTGCGATCTCGCTGATTGCGATTCCGGTAGTTGTGCGTACTACCGACAACATGCTTAATCTGGTGCCTACCAGCCTGCGTGAAGCAGCGTTTGCTCTCGGTGCGCCGCGCTGGCGGGTAGCGACCTTCGTGCGGCTGCGCGCGGTCAAGGCCGGCGTCATAACCGGCGTCTTGCTGGCAATTGCAAGGATTTCCGGTGAAACTGCACCGTTATTGTTTACTGCATTGAATAATCAGTTCTACAGCGCCAACATGAATGCGCCGATGGCCAATTTGCCGGTGGTGATTTATCAGTTCGCGATGAGCCCGTACGATAACTGGCGTTCCCTCGCATGGGGTGGCGCGCTGCTGGTGACATTTAGCGTGCTGGGACTGAATATTCTGTCGCGGACCTTGTTTAGTCAGAAAATTCAGAATTAATTTTGATCGTGATCGATATGAATAATCAAACATCTGTGAACATGAACCAAAAAACAACTATCGGAATTTCTGGCCTGAATTTTTTCTATGGCGCTTTCCAAGGCTTGAAGAATATCAATTTGAATATTCTTGAAAAAAAGGTGACTGCCTTTATCGGCCCGTCCGGTTGCGGAAAATCGACGTTGCTGCGTACGCTCAACCGCATGTACGACCTGTATCCGGGCCAGCGCGCTGAAGGCAGCATCATGTATCACGGCAGCAATATTCTTGAGCCGGGTCAGGATGTCAACATGCTGCGCGCGAAGGTTGGCATGGTGTTCCAGAAGCCGACGCCTTTTCCTATGTCAGTGTATGACAATATTGCCTTTGGCGTGCGCCTGTACGAAAACCTGTCCAAAGGTGCGATGGATGAGCGGGTCGAATGGGCGCTGAAAAAAGGCGCGATCTGGGATGAAGTTAAAGATAAGCTGGGAAAAAGCGGCCTGAGCCTGTCGGGCGGACAGCAACAGCGGCTGTGCATTGCCCGTGGCGTGGCGGTCAAGCCGGAAGTGCTGCTGCTGGACGAACCGACCTCGGCGCTGGACCCGATTTCCACCGCGAAGATTGAAGAATTGATCAATGAACTGAAGCAGGATTACACGATTGCCATCGTCACCCATAACATGCAACAGGCGGCGCGGATTTCTGATTATACGGCGTACATGTATCTGGGCGAGTTGGTTGAATTCGGTGAAACGGACCAGATTTTCATGAATCCGACGAAAAAAGAAACACAAGACTACATCACCGGCCGCTTCGGTTAAGCGCCGCTTTCTAAGACTATAAGGAAACACGATGCCAAATGTGCACTCTTCCAAACAATATGACCTTGAACTGGAAATGATCCAGTCCAAGGTGCTGGCGATGGGCGGCTTGGTCGAGAGCCAGTTTCACGATGCGATGAGCTGTTTTCGCAGCGGCGATATCGCCCAGGCGGAGCAGGTCATCAAGGGTGACGATACGGTCAACCAGCTCGAAGTTAGTCTCGACGATGCGTGCAGCCGCTTGATCGTGCGACGTCAGCCGACTGCCAACGATCTGCGCATCGTCATGTCGACTTTCAATATCATTACCGATCTGGAACGGATCGGCGACGAAGCGACCAAGATTGCGCGCTCCGCCAAGAGCATCAAGGAACGCGGCCCGGCGATCTTGAATCACTTTGAGACCGTGCGCGTGATCGCTGCCAGCACCAGCAGCATGCTGCATGACGCTCTCGATGCGTTCGCACGGCTTGACGAGAAGCAGGCGATTCGCATCATTGCGCAAGACGAGAGCGTGGATTACGAGTTCCGCTCGATCATGCGAAATCTGATTACTTTCATGATGGAAGATCCGCGCACGATTTCGATTGCGATGGATACGATTTGGGTTGCCAAGGCTATCGAGCGCATTGGCGATCATGCCAAGAATATTGCCGAATATGTCATTTATATCGTCGAAGGCAAGGATATTCGGCATACCGATTACGCAGCAGCCAATAAGGATAGTGCAGGTTAAGCATTATGGCGCTCGAAAAAATATCAATTCTGGTAGTGGAAGACGAGCCCGCAATTGCGGAACTGGTGATTTTTACGTTGCGCGCAGCCGGCTGGTATCCGGTGGTGGTGCGCAACGTCGCCGATGCATGGGAGTTTCTGCAAAAAAATACCCCGCAATTGATTTTGCTGGATTGGATGTTGCCCGACCAGAGCGGTTTGCGGCTGCTGTCCAAGGTGCGTGCGGAGCGCCAGTGGAACGGTTTGCCGGTTATCATGCTGACGGCCAAAAGCATGGAAGAAGACAAGATCGCCGGCCTTAATCAAGGCGCCGATGATTACATAACGAAACCTTTTTCTCCGCGCGAGCTCACCGCGCGCATCAATGCGATGCTGCGCCGCAAGAGCCCCGAACATGCGCAGAGCATGATGGCAATCGACCAGGTGACGCTTGATCCACTAAGCTGCAGCGTCAGCATCGGCGGAGAAAAAATCGAGATTGGCCATGCCGAATACAAACTGTTGAAGTTTTTCATGGCGCACCCGGAACGGGTTTTTTCCCGCAGTCAATTGCTTGACAAGGTATGGGGCGACCATGTGGTGATTGAAGAGCGCACCGTGGACGTACATGTGTTGCGGCTGCGCAAGGTGCTCAAAGAGGCGCAACATCTGATCAAGACCGTGCGTAGCGTAGGTTACATGCTGACCGAAAAATGAGAAAAATGGGTATCCGGAAATTATGAATGCATCGTTGTTGTTCTGGATTCCGGCTGCCTTGCGGCTGATTTTTCTCTTGCTGGGCGCTGCGGTAATCGGATTTTTTTTCGGCCTCGTGCCGGGTTTGATTGCTGCATTGGCGGCGGTCATCGCGCAGCTTGGCATGCAGCTGGGCTATCTGTACCAATTGAATAATTGGCTGGATGCGCCCAATAGCGCGCAATTGCCCGACGGCTGGGGCGCTTGGACCGACGTTTTCTCCCGCTTGTATCGTACCCGCCGCATGGATGAAAAGAATCAGGCCGAGTTGGTCGAATGGCTCGCCCGTTTTCGGCAAGCGATGCACTTGTTGCCTGATGGCGTGGTCATCATGGATGACGTGCTGTTTCTGGAGTGGTGTAATCCGGCGGCGGAACAGCATCTGGGCCTGACCCTGGAGCGCGACAAAGGAATGCGGGTAACCAATCTGGTGCGCAGTCCGGACTTCATGGACTACATCATCCTGGGCCGCTACGAGCAGCCGCTGACGCTATCGTTTAAAGAGCGCAAGCTGGTAGTTCAGATCATTCCGTTTGAAAGTCGCCGCCAGATTCTGGTCACGCATGATGCGACCGATTCCGACCGCATCGACATGATGCGGCGTGACTTTATCGCTAATGCGTCGCATGAATTGCGTACACCGCTGACCGTGATCAACGGCTTTCTGGAAATTGCGCTTGGGCAGGGCAGGCTGGAGCCGCAAACCCGGACCGCCCACCTGAAGCTGATGGCAGAGCAGGGCCAGCGCATGCAAAGTTTGGTGGAAGACATGCTCACGCTGTCACGTCTGGAGTCGATCGACTATCCGATGCGCTCCGAGCATGTGAAGGTGCATGCGCTACTGGAGAGCATCCTGGACGAAGCCAATGCACTATCTGCGGGGCGGCATGCGATCACGCTGGTAGTCGATGGTCCGGACATCAAAGGCAGCACCGAAGAGCTGCGCAGCGCGTTTGGCAATCTGGTGTCCAATGCGGTTCGCTACACTGACGACGGCGGCAGTATCAGGATCGGTTGGCGCATGGCGGCCGACGGCCCGCAATTTTCGGTGCAGGATACCGGCATCGGGATTTTGCCGGAAAACATCGTGCGTTTGACAGAACGCTTCTACCGGGTCGATAAAAGCCGCTCTCGCGAAACCCAGGGCACCGGCCTCGGCCTTGCCATCGTCAAGCATGTACTGCTGCGGCATGGCGCAACATTGTCGATAGAATCGGTACCCAATACCGGCAGCACTTTCGCTGTACAGTTTTCCAGCAGAGTGGTGTGCGAACCCGCGGCACTTGCCGATGGCAGCACGATTGTTTGATCTACGCCATATCTTCCACTGTTAGATGTTTCATGGTGGCATTTTCCGAGCAGAATAAGCGCGAAGGTTCTGATTCTCTTCTCAGGATATTCTGAAGCGGCTGCAAGGTTTTTTCTGAATGGCTTGAACACGAATTACGGGTTCATTACATAGTCAAACGGGCACTATATGAAATCGATCCAGCGTTATTGCAATTATGGCGACCTGAAAAATTGCTGTTTCGCAGCTTTCATTGTCGTGCTGTCCGGATGTGCGAGCCTGCTGCCGCACTCCAAGGAAGATGTACGCACCCCTTGGAATAGCTATGCAGAGGCGCGCGCTTTATTCGACAGCATCATTGTCTATTCCACCACGACCGAGCAATTGAAGGCATTGGGCGTAAATGCGCAAACAACGCCCAACGTCGCCATTTTGAGTCACGCCGATTTGCTGCGCAAGATTACCGCTGGCTCCTCTCTTGATATCCGTTTGCTGGATACCGAATTGCAAAGCTGCCTGATGGAAAACAAAACCTGCGTCGCTTACGAATTGGAGCAAAAACATCTGGAGCGTAAGCGTTTTGGGAATTTCTGGCTGGACTTTCTGAATTTTCACCGGCGCGTGGATATTACCGGATGGCAGTTCGATGCGATTGTCGTGGTCAAGCATGGCCGCGTCATATACAAGCTGTGGAGCGGAAAGCCGAATATTCAGGAATTGCAGGAAGAGCGCAATCCGCTGGGACCACTCCAAGGACTGGGGGGATCTTTGTTGCGTCGCTAGTAATGGGCGGCATCGCGAGCAATCTGCGGCATCTGCGCGCATTTTCGACGCATGCTATCGCATTTACTATATACATGCCGCTGTATTTTATTTCCGCTAATAAAATACCGCGGAAACAGGGTATTTATTGCTTATACTCCCAATAAATACCCTGTTGGTAAAGACTTCTATTTACTTGTAGCCGGCACGATCAAGGATCTTTTGCGCTACGATCTGATTTTTGCCGATGGTGGCGATGGAAAGTTTCTCCGTCTTGAACTTGCCGAGCGCTTCCAGTGCTGGATTATTCGTGGTGACAGAAGGAACCGCAGGCCATTCATTGTTGCCGTCGGAGAAGTTGCGCTGGGCCGAATCGCTCGCCAGATACTCCAAAAATTTCACCGCCGCTGCAGGATGCGGTGCATTCCTGGCAACCCCGCCGCCGGCGACATTCACGTGTGCGCCTGACGTTTTCTGATTGGGCCAGACAAAACCGACCTTGTTCATCGCTTCGCGATCTTCCGGTTTGGTCGAGCGCATCATGCGCACATAATAATAAGTATTGGCCAGCGCTACTCCGCATTCGCCTGAAGCTACGCCTTTGATCTGATCGGTATCGCCACCGCGCGGAGGACGGGCAAAATTGCTGACCATACCGCGCGCCCAGTTTTCCGTCGCTTGCTCGCCATCGCGCTCAACCAGTGAGCCGATCAGAGACAGCATGTAAGGATGCGAGCCGGAACGGGTGCAGACCTTGCCTTTGTTTTTCGGATCAGCCAACGATTCGTAGGTTGCTACATCTTCCGGTTTGACGCTCGCCTTGTTGTAGACGATGATGCGGCCGCGCGTTGAAAATCCGTACCATTGCGGCCCTTGACCGGCATCGTTGCCTTGCAGATGGGCCGGGATGCGGCTTTCCAGCACTTTCGATTTGACCGGCTGGAACAAGCCTTCGATCTGGGCACGCCACAAGCGGGCGGCATCCACCATCAAAATGATATCAGCGGGACTGTTCTTGCCTTCGTTCTTCAAGCGTTCCAGCAGCGCATTATCGTCGGCTTCGATGCGATTGATCTTGATCCCGGTTTGCTTGGTAAAGTCGCCATACAACGCATCATCGGTTTGATAATGGCGAGCAGAGTAAATGTTCAATTCCTTGTCTTCGGCATGGACGCCGGCAACTGCAGAAAGTGTAATGGCGGCAGCCAGAAACTTGAGGGTAAATTTGTGCATGCTTCGTCCTTGAAAGAGAATGAATTCCAATTGCTAAAGTATAACTGAATCCCATTCAAATGGAAATCATTCTCATTTAATGGATTTTGTGATGCAATAGGCGCGCGCTACATAAGCTACAATCCCCGCTCCAAAACAAGCTAAATAGCGGGTTTACCTCGATGCCATCTTTGCGTTGTTTGTTTCCTGTGATGACTGTTGTCACACTTCTGATCAGCGGTTGCAGCCTGATCACTCCCACTCCTGTAGTTGAACCTGTGATCGCGTCGGCCAAAACCTTGCGCAACATTAAAATCGGCCTGGCCTTGGGCGGCGGTGCTGCGCGTGGTTTTGCCCATATCGGGGTGATCAAAGCGCTAGAGGCGCAAGGGATCGTGCCCGATATCGTGGTAGGAACAAGTGCAGGAAGTCTGGTCGGTGCATTGTATGCAGCCGGCAACAATGGCTTCGCTTTACAAAAAATGGCAATGGAAATGGATGAGGCGGCCATTTCGGATTGGTCGGTGCCGCTGTTTTCAAAGTTCAGCGGTGTCATCAAGGGCGAAGGTTTGCAGAACTACATCAACAAGACCATCCGCGATGTGCCGATGGAAAAGCTGAAGAAACCGTTCGGCGCAGTAGCTACCGATCTTGATACCGGACAGCCAATTCTATTTCAACGCGGCAATACCGGGCTGGCAGTCAGAGCGTCCTCCGCTGTTCCCAGCATTTTTCAACCGGTCAGGATTGGTACTCACACTTATGTCGATGGCGGACTGGTATCGCCCGTTCCCGCAAAGTTCGCGCGCGACATGGGGGCGGATTTCGTGATTGCGGTAAATATCTCATCGCAAGCCGATGTGCTGACGAATTCGGGCTCTCTTGATGTTTTGCTGCAAACCTTCACGATCATGGGGCAGCGCATCAACAGATACGAATTAAAAGAAGCGGACGTTGTTATTCAGCCCGGTTTAGCAGCGATGAAGGGAAATGATTTTAATGGCCGCAATATGGCCATTATGGCCGGGGAGAAAGCGACCGTTGCCGCAATGGGCGAAATCAAACGCAAGTTGAAAGCAATGCAGCAGTAAATTTTTCTTTATTGCGGTGCCGGTTCGTTGATGCGGCGGGCGCCGTTGAAGCGTTGTTTCCAATAGCTCACATCCATGCTTTCAATTCGTACCCGTCCTCCGGCTGATGGGGAGTGTATGAACTTGTTGTTGCCCAGATAAATGCCGACGTGCGAGAAACCGCGCTTGAGCGTGTTGTAAAACACCAGATCGCCCGGTTGCAAGTCTTGCTGTTCGATCGTTTCGCCGACACGGCTGATCTCGACCGACGTGCGCGGAAGATTGGCGCCCCACGCTTCTTTGAACACGTACCGTACCAGGCCGCTGCAATCGAGTCCGCTTTCAGGCGTGTTGCCGCCATACTTATAGTGAATTCCGAGCATTCCCATTGCTTGCATCGCCAATTCCGATGCGCGATTGGAAAATTCTGCCGCCCGATGCCCCAGATCCTGCAATTTTTCGAGTGCGCTGTTGGTTTTTGGTGGTAACGGTTCAACGGCCCAAATTTGGCCACAGTAAAGTAAAGCTCCAACAAACATACACGAATGTGTAATCTTTTTGATCTGGGTAAACGTCGGTTTTGTTGTCATCTTGACATCTCTCAGAGTAGGACACTCTAATGTAAGGGAATGTCGCTGCTCTGTCAAAGTCGAAAGTTGAAATATTTCCTCTGCTTACTGATGGGTTTCAGGTTGTCTGCCGGACGGGTTTTGCTGTGAGGAGCCGGCTGAAAGTAAAAACTGTTTTGATGGTGAGTACCTTGAGGCTGTCGTACAATCTTGTCGTATTCATATATCAGGAGCCGTAATGCAATCCAAGCAAATATTAACCCTTGATGATGTCAAGAAAATAGCCGCAGCCGCAGAGGCGGAAGCCAATAAAAACAATTGGGCAGTCGTGATTTCGATTGTGGACGATGGCGGTCATCTTCTGTGGTTGCAACGCCTTGATGGCGTGGCCCCGATATCGGCGCATATTGCCCCTGCCAAGGCTAAAACGGCTGCAATGGGCTGTCGTGAATCACGAATCTATGAGGAAATGATTAACAACGGTCGGGTTTCCTTCATGTCGGCACCGTATATCGATGGCATGCTTGAGGGAGGAGTGCCGATTATGGTTAACGGCCAGTGTCTGGGAGCGGTCGGCGTTTCTGGTGTGAAATCCGCAGAAGATGCGCAAATTGCCAAGGCGGGTATTGCGGCATTGGCGCTGTAAGCGTAAAAATCTTTTCTTCATCCGGTGACGCCCCTCTTCGCAAGCTTTTGGCTTTGCGAAGAGGGGCGTTTTGCACTATAATTGCAGGGTTTAACTAATCTTACCCCCGCCGTAGCGAATATCCTATTTTATCCCGTTCAAATCAATTGTTACCGACTCTGGCGCACCAGCCCGGGAAAGTTGCGGTTGTTGTGACGCGGCGTAGCGGCGGTAACAACATCAGGAGTTACCCTTGCTGCCATTTTTTTCTGGCCACACCGTTCCGGCCATACTCGCGCTAGCAGATGGGTCGATTTTTCAAGGTTTCTCAATTGGCGCTGAAGGCCATACAACCGGTGAGGTGGTATTCAATACTTCAATGACCGGTTACCAGGAAATTCTTACCGATCCCAGCTATAGCCATCAAATTGTCACACTTACGTATCCCCATATCGGTAATACCGGCGTCAATCCCGAAGACGTCGAATCCGGCAAAATACATGCAGCCGGATTGATCATCAAGGATTTGCCGATTGTTACATCGAGTTTTCGCGCCACGCAAACCTTGTCGGATTATTTGAAGGCGGAAAACATCGTCGCCATTTCCGGTATCGATACCCGCAAGCTAACCCGTATTCTGCGTGAAAAAGGTGCGCAAGGCGGCACCATTCTAGTGGGCGACGATGCCGAAAAAGCATTGGCGCTGGCACGTGCTTTCCCCGGACTGGGCGGCATGGATCTAGCCAAGGTGGTTTCCACCACCGAGCCTTATGGCTGGCTCGAGACCGAATGGAGGCTGGGCAAGGGCTATGACAGGCAAATTGCGCCGAAGTATCATGTTGTCGCTTTCGATTACGGCATCAAACGCAATATCTTGCGCATGCTGGCGCAGCGCGGTTGCAAAATCACTGTTCTGCCGGCGCAAGCCAGTGCCGCGCAGGCATTGGCCCTGAATCCGGACGGCATCTTTCTGTCCAACGGTCCGGGAGACCCGGAGCCTTGCGACTATGCTGTAGCCGCCGTCACCGAATTGATCGAGAGCGGCATTCCGACTTTCGGCATCTGTCTCGGGCATCAAATCATGGCGCTGGCTTCCGGTGCCAAGACCTTGAAGATGAAGTTCGGCCATCATGGCGCAAATCATCCGGTCCAGGATCTGGACACCAAGCAAGTGCTGATCACTTCGCAAAACCATGGCTTTGCAGTAGATGCGGCAACTTTGCCCGCCACATGCAGAGTCACACATGTATCACTTTTCGATGGTTCATTGCAGGGCTTCATGCGAACCGACAAGCCAGCTTTTTGCTTTCAGGGACACCCTGAAGCGTCTGCCGGTCCGCATGACATCGCTTACCTGTTCGACCGCTTTGTGACAATGATGGAAACACGCGTGATGGAGAAAAATAAACATGCCTAAGCGCAATGACATTAAAAGCATTCTGATTATTGGAGCAGGTCCGATCATTATCGGCCAGGCTTGCGAATTTGATTATTCCGGCGCACAAGCGTGCAAAGCCCTGCGTGAAGAGGGTTACAAAGTCATTCTGGTCAACAGTAATCCGGCGACCATAATGACTGATCCGGAAATGGCCGATGTAACTTATATCGAGCCGATTACCTGGCAAGTAGTGGAGCGCATCATCGACAAGGAGCGCCCGGACGCGATTTTGCCGACCATGGGCGGGCAGACTGCGCTGAACTGTGCGCTGGATTTGCACAATAACGGCGTATTGACGAAATACAATTGCGAATTGATCGGTGCCTCGCCGGAAGCGATCGACAAGGCGGAAGATCGCTCTAAGTTCAAAGAGGCGATGACCAAGATCGGCCTCGGCTCCGCCCGTTCCGGTGTGGCGCATACGATGGAAGAATCCTGGGCCGTACAAAAGGAACTGGGGTTTCCGACCATCATCCGTCCTTCGTTCACCATGGGCGGCACCGGCGGCGGCATTGCCTACAATGCGGAAGAGTTCGAGACCATTTGCAAACGCGGTCTGGAAGCATCGCCGACTTCCGAGTTGCTGATTGAAGAATCGCTGATCGGCTGGAAAGAATACGAGATGGAAGTGGTGCGCGACAAGGCGGACAACTGCATCATCGTCTGCTCAATCGAAAATCTCGACCCGATGGGCGTCCATACCGGCGATTCGATTACTGTCGCGCCGGCGCAAACGCTGACCGACAAGGAATACCAGATCATGCGCAACGCCTCACTGGCGGTATTGCGTGAAATCGGCGTCGATACCGGCGGCTCGAACGTGCAATTTGCGATCAATCCGGCTGACGGCCGCATAATCGTCATCGAGATGAATCCACGCGTTTCGCGTTCTTCCGCGCTGGCGTCGAAAGCGACCGGTTTCCCGATCGCCAAGATTGCCGCCAAGCTGGCAGTCGGCTTTACGCTCGATGAATTGCGCAACGAAATTACCGGTGGTGCAACGCCTGCTTCGTTCGAACCGTCGATCGATTATGTCGTGACCAAGATTCCGCGTTTTGCTTTCGAAAAATTCCCACAGGCGGATTCGCACCTGACTACGCAAATGAAGTCGGTGGGCGAAGTGATGGCAATCGGACGCACTTTCCAGGAATCGTTCCAGAAAGCGCTGCGCGGGCTGGAAGTCGGTGTCGATGGTCTGAATGAAATGACCAAGGACCGCGAAATCATCGAGGAAGAACTCGGCGAGCCCGGCCCGGAACGCATTTGGTATGTCGGCGATGCTTTTGCGCAGGGTTTCACGCTGGAAGAAGTGCATCAGCTGACGCGTATTGACATGTGGTTCCTGGTCCAGATCAAGGAAATAGTTGATATCGAATTGTGGCTGGAAACGCAAACCCTGGATGCGCTCGACAAACCGCTGCTATACAAGCTCAAGCAAAAAGGCTTTGCCGACCGTCGTCTGGCCAAATTGCTCAAGACTACCGATACCGCTGTGCGCGAGAAGCGTCATGCGCTGAACATTCGTCCGGTCTATAAGCGTGTCGATACCTGCGCTGCAGAGTTCGCGACCAATACCGCGTACATGTACTCGACCTATGATGAAGAATGCGAAGCAAAGCCCACTAACCGGAAAAAAATCATGGTGTTGGGCGGTGGCCCGAACCGTATTGGTCAGGGCATCGAATTCGATTACTGTTGCGTGCATGCCGCACTGGCGTTGCGCGAAGATGGCTATGAAACCATCATGGTTAATTGCAACCCGGAAACAGTTTCAACTGATTACGATACCTCGGATCGCCTGTATTTCGAATCATTGACGCTGGAAGACGTGCTGGAAATCGTTGCGATCGAGAAGCCCTACGGCGTTATCGTTCAATATGGCGGCCAGACTCCGCTGAAACTGGCGCTCGATCTGGAAGCCAACGGCGTGCCCATTGTAGGCACTTCGCCCGACATGATCGATGCAGCCGAAGATCGCGAGCGTTTCCAGCAATTGTTGCAAGAGTTGGGTTTGCTGCAACCGCCCAATCGTACTGCCCGCACCGAGCAGGAAGCGCTGGAAAAGGCAATGGAAATCGGTTATCCGCTAGTGGTGCGCCCATCGTATGTGCTGGGTGGCCGTGCAATGGAAATCGTGCATGAACAGCGCGACCTGGAGCGCTATATGCGTGAAGCGGTCAAGGTGTCGCATGACTCTCCGGTACTGCTCGATCGTTTCCTCAATGATGCAATCGAATGCGATGTTGATTGCATCAGCGATGGCACACGTACCTTTATAGGAGGCGTGATGGAGCATATCGAGCAGGCTGGCGTGCATTCTGGCGATTCTGCGTGTTCGTTGCCGCCGTATTCGCTGTCGCAGGAAACTATCGATGTGTTGAAACATCAAACCGCACAGATGGCAAAAGGGCTGAATGTAGTGGGGCTGATGAATGTGCAGTTTGCAATCCAGCAAAAGGATGGCAAGGACATTGTGTATGTGCTCGAAGTCAATCCGCGCGCCTCGCGCACGGTGCCTTTCGTTTCCAAAGCGACCGGTTTGCAGTTAGCTAAAATTGCCGCGCGCTGCATGGTCGGACAGTCGCTGGAAAGCCAGGGCATTTTGCACGAAGTGGTTCCGTCTTATTACAGCGTCAAGGAAGCGGTTTTCCCGTTCGTGAAATTTCCCGGCGTCGATACAATCCTCGGCCCGGAAATGAAATCGACCGGAGAAGTGATGGGCGTAGGCAAGACTTTCGGCGAGGCTTTTGTTAAAGCGCAACTTGGGGCTGGCGTGAAATTGCCTAAATCCGGCAAAGTGTTCATTAGCGTCAAGGCCAGCGACAAGCCGATTGCAGTGCAGGTTGCGCAAGACTTGGCACGGCTCGGATTTACCATTGTAGCGACCAAAGGAACTGCTGCAGCGATTAGCGCAGCCGGTGTCCCGGTCACAATGGTCAATAAAAAGAGCGAAGGACGCCCCCACGTGGTGGATATGATCAAGAATAACGAAATTGCCATGGTCATCAACACGGTCGAGGAAAAGCGTAGCGCGATCATTGACTCGCGCGCTATTCGGACTTCTGCTCTGGCCGCACGCGTGACGACGTTTACCACCATTTTTGGCGCGGAAGCAGCAGTGCAGGGAATGGCGCATCTGGACGAGTTGCATGTCTATGATTTACAAGGGCTGCATAAAACTCTACACTAAGAGTTAGTCAAACCCCTACCTGCAGAGGTCATAAACGGCATCGAATTTACCCGATGCCAGTTATGGCCTCTGTGGTTTTTATATAGTTGAAATATTATGAGCTCAGTCCCTATTACCAAACACGGCGCAGAACTTCTCAAGCAAGAGTTGCATCGCTTGAAGACAAAAGAACGTCATGAAGTCATTAGCGCCATCTCGGAAGCGCGTGCGCAGGGCGATTTATCTGAAAACGCCGAATATGACGCTGCCAAGGAAAAGCAGAGTTTTATTGAAGGACGGATTCAAGACCTGGAAGGCAAACTGGGTGCGGCGCAAATTATTGATCCGTTGTTGCTGGATGCTGAAGGCCGGGTGGTATTCGCTTCTACTGTCTATCTTGAAGATTTGGAGTCGGAACAGAAGGTGACTTATCAAATTGTCGGGGAAGACGAGGCCGACATAAAGGAATTGAAAGTTTCGGTAACGTCTCCGATCGCACGAGCTCTGATCGGCAAGTCGGCTGGAGATGTGGTTGAAGTCAAAGCGCCGGCAGGCATCCGCGAATATGAAATCCTGGAAGTGCGGTATATCTGAACAGTAAAGTGATCAGCGGTATCAGGGTGTTGCCGGCAAATTGCCGTGCTCACCCTGATTGACATATCGCTAGATGGAGAATTAACGGGAGTATAGAGAGAAACAAAGCATTTTCCGCAGATAAATAAAGCGGGAAAATTTATACTCCTGTTTTATATGTGGCCGGCTGTAGTTGCTATTTGCTTCCGAGAGCGCTTTTCTTGGCGCTGCTTTGACGTGGTTTTGCGCGCTTTATGGTGCCGCCTTCGGTGACGCGCTCGTTGCCTTTGAGCATCACCTTGGTTACTGAGGGACGTTTGGTTCCGCTGGCGCTTGGCTTGACAATAGTTACCTCGCGCATGCCTCTGCCTTTTCTCTCGCTACGTTCTTTTGTGGCTTCTTTTTGCGGACGATAAATTACCAGCAACTTGCCGATATGCTGTACTGGAGCAGCCTTAAGGTTTTCGCACATGGTGTTATACATGGCAATCCGCGCTTCGCGGTCATCGCCGAAAACACGGACTTTGATTAACCCGTGTGAATCCAGCCCCGCATCGATTTCCTTGAGGACGGCAGGCGTCAAACCGGCTTCGCCAATCAACACGATGGGATTGAGCGCATGTGCTTCTGAGCGGAGTGCGCTACGTTCTACAGGGGTAAGTTTCAACATGATTTCGGTAACTAACTAATATCTTCTAAAGGCACTATTCTACGCGAATGGCTAAAAACAAATTAAACAAAAACTGGCTGCACGATCATATCAACGATCCCTATGTGAAGCTGGCGCAAAAAGAAGGTTATCGCGCTCGGGCCGCTTACAAGCTCAAGGAAATTGATGAGGATGAAAACCTGATCAAGCGCGGCCAGGTTATCGTTGATCTGGGCTCTACCCCGGGTAGCTGGTCGCAATATGTACGCAATAAACTCTCCGGCCAAGATGGCGGCGGCATTCATGGCACGATTATCGGCCTGGACATGCTGCCTATGGAGCCGATTGCGGATGTGCATTTTATTTTGGGAGACTTTCGCGAGGAAGGTCCTTTGCTCGCATTGGAGAAAGTACTGTCAGGACGAAAAGTAGATCTTGTTTTATCGGATATGGCACCAAATTTATCCGGTATCGCTGTGGCGGATGCGGCGCGGGTTGAATATCTGATCGATTTGGCAATGGCCTTCGCCAAAGTGCACATGAAGCCATCAGGCTCTTTGCTCGTCAAATGTTTTAATGGCGTGGGCTTTAATGAAATTTTAGCGAAACTCAAACTGGAATTTAAAGTTGTTTCACAAAAAAAACCAAAAGCAAGCCGGGATAAATCATCCGAGATATTTCTTTTAGGAAAAATTCTGAAAAATCCTATGTAAATTACATTTCACGCCTTGATTTTCGCGGTGTGCAATCGCATATGCGCTATGACAAGCGTATGAAATTGCGAGTAAAATCAGCATAATAGGATAGGCAATAGAGCGCGTTCGCGCTAAAGGAGTTCTTGTGAACAATATGTTTTCCAAAACAGCAATCTGGGTAGTAATTGCCCTGGTGCTATTTACCGTATTTAAACAGTTCGACAGCCGAGGGCTGGCAACTGGCGCTACACCTATCCAATATTCCGATTTCCTGGATGAAGTAAAGGCGCAACGCATCAAGGAAGCGGTTATCGAGGATCGTAGCATCATCGCGACCACCACTGATGGCAAGAAGGTCAAGACTTCGGTGACATACCTGGATCGCGGTCTGATTGGCGACTTGGTCAACAATGGCGTCAAGTTCGATGTCAAACAGCCGGAAGAACAGTCTTTCCTGTCGCAAGTCTTCATTTCCTGGTTCCCGATGCTATTGCTGATTGGGGTATGGGTATTTTTCATGCGGCAAATGCAGGGAGGCGGCAAGGGCGGTGCTTTTTCCTTCGGCAAATCCAAGGCGCGCATGCTTGATGATGCAAGCAATACAGTGACTTTTGCCGATGTGGCCGGTTGCGATGAAGCCAAGGAAGAAGTGCAGGAACTGGTCGATTTTCTGAAGGAGCCTACCCGCTTTCAAAAGCTCGGTGGACGCATTCCACGCGGTGTTTTGATGGTCGGACCTCCGGGTACCGGTAAGACTTTGCTCGCACGTGCCATCGCTGGCGAAGCAAAAGTACCTTTCTTTACGATTTCAGGCTCCGATTTCGTTGAAATGTTTGTCGGCGTCGGTGCGTCACGGGTGCGTGACATGTTTGAAAATGCCAAAAAGAATTCGCCATGCATTATTTTCATCGACGAAATTGATGCGGTCGGACGTCATCGTGGTGCCGGTATGGGCGGTGGCAATGATGAGCGCGAACAAACACTCAACCAGTTGCTGGTCGAGATGGATGGATTCGAGCCCAATTCCGGTGTCATCGTGATTGCCGCAACCAACCGTGCCGATGTGCTCGATAAGGCGTTGTTGCGTCCGGGGCGTTTTGACCGTCAAGTAGTGGTTGGCTTGCCGGATATCCGCGGCCGCGAACAGATTCTGATGGTGCACATGCGCAAGGTACCTATTGCTCCTGATGTCAAGGCAGATATTTTAGCTCGCGGTACCCCTGGTTTTTCAGGCGCTGATTTGGCCAACTTGGTCAACGAAGCTGCTTTGTTTGCCGCCCGTCGCAACAAACGGCTGGTGGAAATGAAGGATTTCGAGGATGCCAAAGACAAGATCGTGATGGGCCCGGAACGCAAGTCCGCAGTCATGCGCGAGGAAGAACGCAGAAATACGGCTTTCCACGAATCCGGTCATGCGGTAGTAGCCAAATTGTTGCCGAAAGCGGACCCCGTACATAAAGTCACTATCATGCCGCGCGGCTTTGCGCTGGGTCTGACGTGGCAGTTGCCCGAGCATGACCGCGTCAATATGTACAAGGACAAGATGCTGGAAGAAATTGCGATCCTGTTTGGTGGCCGCATTTCAGAAGAAATTTTCATGCATCAGATGTCAACCGGAGCATCAAACGATTTTGAGCGTGCTACCAAACTGGCGCGTGCAATGGTGACCCGCTACGGCATGTCCGAGTCCCTCGGTACGATGGTATATGAGGACACCGAGCAAGATGCGTACTTTGGCCGTATGTCTGCCAAAACGGTATCCGAAGCAACGCAACAAAAAGTCGATACCGAGATTCGACGTATTCTGGACGAGCAATATGCGCTGTCGCGTAAATTGCTGGAAGAAAATCGCGAAAAGGTCGAACTTATGGCTAAGACCCTGCTGGACTGGGAAACCATCGATGCCGACCAGATCAACGACATCATGGAGGGCAATCCACCACGCCCTCCTAAAGAAGGAATTCCGGCCAAGCGCGCGTCTTCCGATAGCAGCTCGGGCGATGTATCGCCGACCGCAACTGCCCCTGCTTAATAACGGAAAATTGCAGTCAGGCAGCACGCAAATGAAATAACAAGGGTGGGACTATTCGGTCTCACCCTTTTTTATGATCAATATGGAAAATTACTTTCAATGCGGGCGTTATCGCCTGCCGCTGCACGATCAGATGCGGCCACTTGTTATGGGGATACTGAATGCGACCCCCGATTCCTTTTCGGATGGAGGACAATACCACGCGCTGGAATCCGCGTTGTCGCGTGCCGAACAGATGATTGCGGAGGGCGTCGATATCATCGATATCGGCGGCGAAACTACACGGCCAGGCGCTAAAGCATTGCCGCTGGAAGATGAATTGCAGCGCGTAATGCCGTTGGTTTATGCTTTGCGCGATTGTGGAAAACCGCTCTCGATCGATACTTATAAGCCGCAAGTCATGCGAGAAGCACTGGCAGCAGGCGCCGACATGATTAACGATATTAATGGCTTTCGCGCGGAAGGTGCTGTGGAAGCGGTTAAAGATAGCGATTGCGGATTATGCGTGATGCATATGCAAAATCAACCGCAAGACATGCAGAACAATCCACAATATACAAACACGCTGAATGAAGTGATGTGTTTTCTGCACGAACGCGTTAACACATTGCTGACCGCAGGGATTTCCCGCGCACGCCTTTGCATTGATCCCGGTTTCGGCTTTGGCAAAACCTTATCGGATAACCTTGCTTTGCTCAAAAGCGTGGATACGATGCAAAAAACGCTGGATTTGCCTTTATTGGCAGGAATGTCGCGTAAATCGATGATCGGCGCAATAACCGGGCAACCGGTCGAGAAACGGCTGGCCGGCAGTCTTGCAGCTGCTTTGATTGCGACAGCCAATGGCGCCAAAATATTGCGGGTACATGACGTGCCCGAAACAATTGATGCGCTTGCTGTTTGGCAAGCTGCGACGCGATAAAACAAATACAAGGGATAAAAATGGCAAGAAAATATTTCGGCACCGACGGTGTCCGTGGGCGTGTGGGCGAGATGCCGATTACCCCAGATTTTGTCATGCGACTTGGGTATGCTGCAGGAAAAGTACTGACACAAGCCGGGTCGACCGATGCCAAGCCGACGGTATTGATTGGCAAGGACACCCGCATTTCCGGCTATATGCTGGAAGCAGCGCTGGAAGCGGGGCTTTCCGCCGCCGGCGTAGATGTCCTGCTTGCCGGGCCGGTGCCCACGCCTGCGGTAGCGTACCTGACCCGCGCATTACGCTTGTCTGCAGGGATTGTCATTTCGGCTTCTCACAACCCCTACTACGATAATGGAATCAAGTTTTTTTCCGCCCAAGGCAATAAATTGCCGGATACCGTGGAGCAGGCAATCGAAGCAGCGCTCGATACGCCGATGTCGTGCGTGTCTTCTGAAAAACTAGGCAAAGCCCACCGTATTGAAGACGCGCGCGGTCGATATGTCGAATTTTGCAAATCGACTTTCCCTACGGAACTGGATCTGCGCGGATTGAAAATTGTCCTCGACTGCGCGCATGGTGCCGCTTATCAGATTGCTCCGCTGGTATTTCACGAGTTGGGAGCGGAAGTCATAACCATCGGCAATCAACCGAATGGCTTGAATATCAATGATGGTTTTGGAGCCACTTCGCCCGCCGCATTGAGGGACGCTGTGCGCAATCACCAAGCCGATATCGGAATCGCGTTGGATGGCGATGCTGACCGTTTGCTGATGACCGATGCTACCGGATGCTTGTATGACGGCGATCAATTGTTGTATGTGATGATCAAGGATCGATTAAAGAACGGCCCGGTAAACGGCGCGGTCGGAACCCTGATGACCAATATGGCACTGGAAATCGCGCTGAAAAAAATGGGCGTCGGTTTTGCCCGTGCCAAGGTGGGCGACCGCTACGTGCTTGAAGTGATGCGAGAACGCGGCTGGATACTGGGCGGCGAGGGCTCCGGTCATTTGTTGTGCCTTGATAAACAGACAACCGGCGACGGTATTGTTTCTGCATTGCAAATTTTGTCTGCTCTGAAACGTAGTGGCATGACGCTGGCGGAATCGGTGGCGGACCTGCCTTTATTCCCCCAGACTTTAATCAATGTAAAAGTGTCGGCAGATTTTGACTGGCTGCAAAATGCCGGAATGATAGCCGAAAAAGAACAAGTGGAACGTGAACTAGGCGATAACGGCCGTGTATTGATCCGCCCCTCTGGCACAGAACCATTGATACGCGTAATGGTGGAAGCTAGAAATGCTGATGTGGCGCAGCAAATGGCGCATCGAATTGCCGGGAAAGTATGAGATCTTCCCATAATAGGTTTCCGGCAAAAAAGATGGCTCTATCGGTGATTTTTTAAAACGCTAATGCCGCTCGGATGCCAGTCTGATTTCTTCCAGAACCAGTGCTTGCACAGTGGGGTGCAATCCGAGAGCGAGATGGCCGATTGTGGATAATGCGATGTTTTTCGCTCCCGCCAAATGGGCTGATTGCTGGGGTGCGATAATATTGTCGTGGAGCGAATAAATGGAAGTAATGAGTGCCCGTTTGGCGGCATCTTCCGACTCGGCAAGACTGCGCAGCCAGGCGGACGGTTGGCCGTGAGTTGCATTGTCATTCCAGCGCATCTCCGCGCTATTGAGGCCGACGCCGAAATTCGCCAGCACAGTGCCGTAATGGGGCGTTCCGATAGTGATAATTTTTGCGATTCTGCGATTGTTATACCGTCGTAGATATGCCCTTTCGGCCAAGCCGCCCATGCTGTGCGCTAAAATAATAATCTGCTCTTTGCCGCTTTCCTTGCAAAGATTTTCCAGCGCGTTGTCGATACTGACCGCATAACTATCAATACCTGCCAATAACGGTTCCAAATCGATAGCTTTGAAACTTATGCGCGCCTGGATCAGATGTCGCCGCATGCTGCGCCAATACCCGCTGTTGCAGCCATATCCGTGAATCAGCAATACCGGCAGGCCGTGGGCCTGTGACGCGATGGTGCCGGAAAATGCGCGGAAGGGCATGTACCAGGATGTCACCAGCATGTTGGCCCAAAACTCCTGGAACAATAGGCCCACAGTGGGGTGCCAGGCAAGCCGCTGTTCGCTTGGAAGCGCGCTCTGGTACCGGGACGCGATCAAGAAGCCGTTGGCGATTAACAGGAGGCGCGTCAGAATAAGTGCGCTGAAACTCAGAAACCATGCCAGCAGCTCGCTGGTGACACGAAAAAAATTATGCAGCAGGAAATACAGTCCGACAACTATCAAGATTTGTAAAAAAATCAGTGCATTTGTTAAGAGTGTAATCATCGAAAAGCAAGTGCAGTCGAAGGACTGCAGTTGGCTTAATCCTCTTCGCATAATTAAGGCAGCTCGATTTTTTCAAATAAAATTGGGGAGTATGCGCATAAATGGCATTGTTCTCGAATATAAATAACCGACTTTAAAAAATACGCCGTACTGTATTTATTTTGCGGAAAGAATTTTGCTTTGCGTCAGGCTGATCAACCGAGTCCCGGCAAGCTTGTCGTGCAAAAACTGGCCATCTTTATCCAGTTTTGCCGTTAGTGCCCATAAGCACATGCCGGCCGCTAACACACCGATGCTTTCCCAGCCCTTCAGACCCAATGCAAAATTGAGCGCCATGGCAGGCAGAAACCACATCCACGTTAAAAGATAGCGCAACGCAGCTTTAGGGAACGAGACGCTATCTGCGCCCGGTGCTTCAAGCTTGATATGCCAGGTTTTCATCGCCAGTGTCTGACCGCCGCGCATCCAGCAATACAGAAAGTACGCGCCTATAACGATAAACAGCCAGAATTGCCGCGTATGCCTCAATGTCAGCGCATGGCGGCTTTCCGTGAGAGTATCGAATACCCATCCGGCAATGAAAACAACGCCAAAAACCAGCATGGCTTCATAGAGCATGCATACCAGACGACGTTTCAGCAGGGCAGGTGGTTTCAGCAGGGCAGGTGGTTTCAGCAAGGTGTTTCACTTCGTATCGATAGGTGCGGAGGGCGTCAGTATACTTGAATCCTTGTTCTGTGTTGGCGCGGATTGCAGCGGCATTTTTTGAAGCTTGGAAGGTGCAACATCATTATTTTTGTGTGCTTTGGGCAAACGCACCACTCTTTTCTTGTTGGCTGCTGTGGCGGCAAGGGCCTTTTTTTGTTCTTCGGACAGTTGCTGATACTCTTGCCAGTGGGCGCTTTTTTGATCGGGAGCGATTTTTTTTGCACGCCAGTAATTCTCTCGTGCAATACGGCGTTGTTGCGGCGAGAGCTTAATCCATTCGCGCATTCGATTCTGAATCCGGATGCGTTCTTCCGGTTTCATTGAGGGGAATTTGTTGCCGATCGCTAACCATTTTTTTTTGTGGGCAGAATCAAGGCGGCTCCAGTCCGCCGACAGCGGCGCAAGCGCTTGCTGTTGTGCGCCAGTTAATGCCGACCAGTCGAGTTCTGCTTCCCTCTCAATGAGCGACGCTGTCAAGATCGTTTGCGCGCTGGTATTTTCTGCAATCGCCGGAACGACTGCAGAAAACGATAACCCAATCGTCAACGCTATGGCTGCAGATGCGCGTGCAGGGGAAAAAAAAGAAATTTCATGTTTCATCATTACTCTCCGCGATCGGATAGATACGCGGTAAATCCGTGGTCAAGATACGCTGCGGGCGGTAGTTCATCGGCCAGAATTGCGGAATCGATATCAGCGGTGTCGGTGATGTGTTGTTGCTGTTCGAATTTATAAATTCCGAGCAGTCCGCTGAATAATACAATCGCCGGAACCAGCAAGCCAATACGCCGCAGCCATATGAACGGTGCATGCAAACCGGTGGTGCCATGCCCTGCAAGCACTGCTGGGGTAATGGGCGCCAACAAAGGTGCATCTTTTTTCTTGCGTGAAAGTGCCAGCTTGCGTGCCGCAGCCAGTTTCGACACGGTGTCGTCTGGTAAATTCGCCAGGCTTTGATCCAGCGCGTGCCGGATTTTATAAGCGTAATCGAGTTCTTTGGCGTCTTTGGGGATGTTCATAATCGTATTCCTTTTGCTCGCAGGGAGACCGCGAGAGCATGCGTTGCACGAGAGCAATGTGTTTTCACACTTCCTTCGGAGCAACCCATTGCAATGGCTGTTTCAGTTATATCCAGGTCTTCCCAATAACGCATCAGAAACGCTTCTCGTTGACGAGCGGGCAGTTTTTGGACTTCCGCATCAATCAGGTTCAGCAATTGCATGCGCTCAATTTTGTCGGCACTGGATTCCGTTGCCTGAAAACCCTCCTGCGCTTCAAGATGCTCGAGCGGATCAAAGTCTTCGCCCGCTTGGGAATTGCCTCGCATTGCTGAAAAAAGCGTAACCCATGTATTGCGAACTTTTTCCCTGCGAAAAAAATCCAGAATGGTATTTTGCAAAATGCGCTGAAACAGCATTGGTAGCTCAGCGGCGGGCTTGTCGCCGTATTTTTCAGCGAGTTTTATCATCGCATCCTGCACAATATCCAGGGCTGCTTCATCTTTACGTACCGCATAGAGAGCGTGCTTGAAGGCGCGCCGCTCACAGTTTTTTAGGAAATCAGAGAGTTCTTTGTCAGTTGCCACGTGCAGCGATGGTAAATCCTACGTTAAACAAAGCGAAACCTGCTGCACCGTAAGTGAAGTGATGGTCAATCATCAAGTATCGAAACGGCAGGCGGGATTCCGCGGGCTTTTGAAATGCCGGCCAATCCTAGCAAATACGGAGAAATCCTGCCTGTTTTTGTGCGTATATTCTTTTTGGTCCAGAATTTGCTAAGGATTAGCTTGACCAAAATGGTGCAACGCATTAACGTTACATTCGCTTCGGAATCCCGGAGCGAATGGTCTTTTCGTTGCTGCACATGAAGCAGTTCATCGATTAGATGTGCTTTTACTTAAGAAGCTGTTTGCTCTAACCCGCGCCACAAGCGTGAGAAATCATACTGTCGCAACAAAACCCCGGCTGAACGAGGAGCGTTTAGCGTCTGCTTTGAACCATATCTACGGATATGCAATAAAGAGGCGTCACCGCACAAAAAAGGGAAGCCCCGGATTGTCGCATTGCATAACATGATTTCGCCAGGAGAGAGCATCCGATCAATCTCCAATGGATCTTGAAAGGAATGTAGCATGAGTGCAGAAGAAATTACAGGCGCGGAAATCGTCGTGCGTTGTCTGGCTGAAGAAGGTGTAGAACACGTTTTCGGCTATCCCGGTGGTGCGGTGCTTTATATATACGACGCCATTTTCAATCAAAATAAGTTTCAGCATATCTTGGTGCGTCACGAGCAGGCTGCCGTGCATGCCGCCGATGCGTATTCGCGCAGCTCCAAAAAAATCGGTGTGGCCATAGTTACCTCCGGTCCCGGCGTGACCAATGCAGTCACTGGCTTGGCTACCGCTTATATGGATTCGATTCCAATGGTGGTGATATCCGGTCAGGTGCCATCGCACGCAATCGGACAAGATGCGTTTCAGGAATGCGATACGGTCGGCATCACCCGTCCCTGCGTGAAGCATAATTTCCTGGTCAAGGACGTCAAGGATCTGGCTGCAACGATACGCAAGGCGTTTTTCATCGCCACCACCGGCCGCCCTGGCCCGGTGCTAGTCGACATTCCTAAAGATATCTCGATGCACAAGTGCGTCTTTGAATATCCGCGCGAGCTTGAAATGCGCTCTTACAAGCCAGTCGATAAAGGCCATTCAGGTCAAATTCGCAAAGCGGTGCAGTTGTTGCAGCAGGCTGAACGGCCGATGATTTATGCCGGCGGCGGCGTGATTTTGGCCAATGCAGCTCCCGAACTCAACAAGTTGGTCGATAAACTCGGCTTTCCATGTACCAATACACTAATGGGATTGGGCGGATACCGGGCTTCCAGCGATAAATATCTGGGCATGCCCGGCATGCATGGCACTTATGAAGCGAACATGGCGATGCAGCATTGCGACGTATTGATCGCCATCGGTGCCCGTTTTGATGATCGCGTCATCGGCAATCCGAAACATTTCTGTTCTCACCCACGCAAAATCATTCATATCGATATCGATCCATCGTCGATTTCAAAGCGCGTCAAGGTCGATATTCCGATTGTCGGCAACGTCAAGGATGTGCTCCAGGAATTCCTCGCACAACTTGACGCCTCCGAGGTCAAGCCCAATGCAAACGCACTGTCGGACTGGTGGCGGCAAGTAACTGAATGGCGCGGTCGCGAGTGCATGAAATTCGCGGATTCAAGCGACGTCATCAAGCCGCAATCGGTAGTGCAAAAACTGTGGGAAGTCACCAAAGGCGACGCCTTCATCACGTCCGATGTCGGGCAGCACCAGATGTGGGCTGCGCAATATTATCCATTCGATAAGCCGCGGCGCTGGATCAACTCCGGCGGTCTGGGTACGATGGGCGTTGGCCTGCCTTTCGCAATGGGCGTGCAGATGGCCAATCCCGGTGCAACGGTTGCCTGCATCACCGGCGAAGGTTCGATCCAGATGAACATCCAGGAATTGGCAACCTGCAAGCAGTACCATCTGACGCCCAAGATCATCATGCTTAACAACCGTTTTCTCGGCATGGTACGGCAGTGGCAGCAAATCGATTACGGTTCACGCTATGCGGAGTCGTATATGGATTCGCTGCCGGATTTCACCAAGCTGGCCGAAGCTTATGGTCATGTCGGCATGCAGATCGAAAAGCCGAGCGATGTTGATGGCGCACTGCGCGATGCATTTGCAATGAAGGACAAATTGGTGTTCATGAATTTCATTACGGATCAAACCGAGAACGTCTGGCCGATGGTCAAGGCCGGCAAGGGTCTGACTGAAATGCTGTTGGGTTCGGAGGATCTGTAATATGCGACATATCATTTCTGTATTGCTGGAAAATGAAGCGGGTGCCTTATCGCGCGTGGTCGGCCTGTTTTCCGCACGTGGTTACAATATCGAGACCTTGACGGTGGCACCGACCGAAGATGCAACTCTGTCGCGGATGACCGTTGTCACGAGCGGCTCGGATGACATCATCGAACAAATCACCAAACACTTGAATCGCCTGATCGAGGTGATCAAGGTAGTTGATTTGACCGAAGGTGCGCACATCGAGCGTGAATTGATGCTGATTAAAGTGCGGGCAGTTGGTAAGGAACGGGAAGAAATGAAGCGCACCGCGGATATTTTCCGTGGCCGCATCATCGATGTGACCGAGAAAACCTACACCATCGAACTTACCGGCAACAAGGGCAAGCTGGATGCATTTATCGATTCAATCGATCGGACCGCTATCTTGGAAACGGTCCGTACCGGCGGTTCCGGCATCGGTCGCGGCGAACGCATTCTCAAAGTTTAATTTAGTTACCAACTTCAACTGATTTAGGAATAATTATGAAAGTTTTCTACGATAAAGATTGCGACCTGTCCCTGATCAAGGGTAAAAATGTAGCCATCATCGGTTACGGTTCCCAAGGTCATGCGCATGCACAAAATCTGAATGACTCCGGTTGCAAAGTGACGGTTGGTCTGCGCAAGGGCGGCGCTTCCTGGGACAAGGCTAAGAACGCTGGCCTGAATGTTGCCGAAGTCAACGATGCGGTCAAAGCTGCAGACGTCATCATGATTTTGTTGCCTGACGAGAATATCGCTCAGGTTTACAATGAAAACGTTGCGCCACATGCCCAGCAAGGTGCGGTACTGGCATTCGCGCACGGCTTTAACGTGCATTACGGCCAAGTCGTGCCGCGCGCCGATCTCGATGTCATCATGATCGCGCCGAAAGCACCGGGTCACACAGTACGCGGTACTTATGCTCAAGGCGGCGGTGTGCCGCACCTGATCGCCGTCTACCAAGATAAATCCGGCGTGGCGCGCGACATTGCATTGTCTTATGCAATGGCGAACGGTGGCGGTCGTGCAGGCATCATTGAAACTAACTTCCGTGAAGAAACCGAAACCGATCTGTTCGGTGAGCAGGCAGTTTTGTGCGGTGGTACTGTCGAACTGATCAAAGCGGGCTTTGAAACTTTGGTAGAAGCTGGCTATGCACCGGAAATGGCGTATTTCGAGTGTTTGCACGAGTTGAAATTGATCGTCGATCTGATTTACGAAGGCGGTATCGCCAACATGAATTACTCGATTTCGAACAATGCAGAGTACGGCGAATATGTCACCGGTCCGCGTATCGTGACCGAAGATACCAAGAACGCGATGCGTCAGTGCCTGAAAGACATCCAGACCGGCGAATACGCGAAGAGCTTCATCCTGGAAAACAAGGCGGGTGCACCAACCTTGATTTCCCGTCGTCGCCTGACTTCCGAGCATCAAATCGAAGAAGTCGGCAGCAAGTTGCGCGCGATGATGCCTTGGATCGCAAAAAACAAGCTGGTCGATCAAAGCAAGAACTAAGCAGCAAGAAAATAATCGCATTCATATAGTCGTTTATTTAAGAAAAAGGGTGTGCGGCGACGTACACCCTTTTTTATCTGGAGAGTGCCATGAAGAAAATTTGTACAGCTGGAATGCTATTGCTTGCGATCTCAGGCGGAGCCGCGGCTCAGCAAGTCGCAAGTGGTGGCACTTTGGTAACTGTTTCCGCTACGGGGGAAGCGCGGGCTGAAAACAATGAAGCGCGCGCGCTCTTTTTTATCGAAGAGCAGGATAAGGACAAGGCTGCGGCTGCTTCACGCGTTAACCAGAAAATGAAACAGGGCGTTGAAGTGCTGAAGAAGGAAGATCCGCAAGCGACCTTGGCTTCTCGCAATTACTACACATACCCTGTGTATGCGGAAGAGCGGCCGCAGGCGGGCGGCAGCGTACGCAAGCGCCAGCTGACCGGATGGCGCGTCGGACAGTATCTGGACATGAAAACGGAGAATTTGCAGAAATTGCCAGTCACCGTGGCAGCAGCACAAAATATTCTGGCGCTTAACGGCGTTACATTCGGCCTGTCCGATGCATTGAGCAAGCGCCTTGATGCCACACGCATGACCGATGCCTATCAGAATTTAATGGCGCGCTTGCAGGTGATTGCCAAGGCGATGGGGCGCAATGCCGCGGACGCTGTCATCGAAACAATTGATTTTGACGGCGGTGATAATCCCGGGCGGCCGTATATGGCGGCGTCAGCGATGGAAAAAACGGCCAGAATGGACGGCCAGGTAGCCGAAGCCAGTTTCGAACCGGGAGAAAGCACGTTGGCTACCCGTGTGGTGGCGCACATACGGTTCAAATGATCGAGGGCAAAATTGTCGGTCTGTTGATGCTGTGCGGTTTGGCATCTTGTTCCAGGCCGGTACCGCCGGAAAATAACCCGCTCGTGGAGCCGATCAAGGCTCTGGAGCAGGCGAAAGCGGTGCAAAGTCAAGTCATGCAGCAGGCCGAACAGCAAAAACGCCAGCTCGAAGCGGTAGAAAAATAGCGCATTTTCGTCATAGGAAATTGACGTTATACTTGCCGACCTGAATATAGCTGTTTTAAGCCTGCATTTATTCTGGATATCGGAATTGCAGGCGGCATGTCGGCACCGGCATGGTCGATGTGAAAATGGAATCGCAAACAGAAGTACAACATGGGGCAAACGCCTCGCTACCGGAGTCATTATTTGAACAATTATCCCCATCCGATCATCGCGCGCGAAGGTTGGCCGTTTTTGGCAATTGCTTTCGCAATTGCTCTTGCCGTTAGTACTTACTCAGTTGCAATCTCGATTCCTTTCTGGATCATTGCTTTTTTTGTGCTGCAATTCTTTCGCGATCCTGCCCGGGTGATTCCGCAACAGGCAAATGCAGTATTATCGCCTGCCGATGGACGCATTGTCGTAGTGGAAAAAGCGCACGATCCTTATGCCGGACGCGAAGCGCTCAAAATCAGCGTATTCATGAATGTGTTCAACGTGCATTCCAATCGTTCTCCAGTCGATGGCACGATTGTCAATGTGCAGTATTTTCCCGGAAAATTCGTCAATGCCGATCTCGACAAGGCTTCGATCGAGAATGAGCGCAATGCGCTAACGATTACTGCTGCCAACGGTCAAACCGTTACCTGCGTGCAGGTGGCCGGTCTGATTGCGCGCCGCATCCTGTGCTATGTCAAAACGGGCGATACTTTGACGCGCGGTCAGCGTTATGGATTTATCCGTTTCGGTTCGCGCGTCGATGTCTATCTGCCTCTGACTGCGACCCCTAAAGTCGTGGTAGGCGACAAGGTATCGGCGACTGAAACGATTTTGGCCGAATTTTGATTCCTTCTACATCAGGCTTCACCGGGATGGGACTCCATGACACCCTTCAATCGTCGTAAAGCAAAAAGCAGCGCCAATCTGTCGGCACGGGCGCTTCGTGCAAAAAATAAACTGTTGCACGGTGCGACGCCGGGTGACGACCAGGTCGCTGTGCGGCGCTTGCCGCGGCGCGGTATTTATCTGCTACCGAATGCGTTCACTACCGCAGCGCTGTTTTGCGGCTTCTACGCGATCGTGATGGCAATGAATTTGAAATTCGACCATGCGTCGATTGCCATTTTTGCTGCGATGGTGCTCGATAGCCTGGACGGGCGGGTTGCCCGTCTGACGCATACCGAGAGCGAATTCGGCGCGCAGTACGATAGCTTGTCCGACATGGTGTCGTTTGGCGCCGCGCCCGCCCTGGTCGTCTATGAATGGTCGTTACGCGGCATGGGTAAACTCGGCTGGCTCGCGGCTTTCGTCTATTGCGCTGGTGCAGCTTTGCGTCTGGCCCGCTTCAACACCAATATTACGGTAGTCGACAAGCGTTATTTCCAGGGCTTGCCCAGCCCTGCCGCAGCCGCGCTGGTGGCGGGTTTTGTCTGGTTAATGGACGACTTGCGTTTTGCCGGTGCTGATTTGAGCTGGATTGCCTGGGTCATCACGCTGTCGGCCGGTCTGACGATGGTCACGAACGTGCCGTTTTACAGTTTCAAGGACATTAATTACCGCAAATCGGTGCCCTTCATCGCACCTTTGCTGATCGTTCTGGCCTATGTCGCGGTATCGAGCGACCCGCCGAAGGTTTTGTTCGGCTTATTTGTCTTGTATGGCTTATCCGGGTATGGAGTGTATTTCTGGCGTTTGTTCAAGGGCAAGCCGGTCAGCATCATCCAGACCGAAACGGAATCGCCCGAAGATGATATCGATATCAAATAGAAATCTCGCGTCTTAATCAGGAGCACAGCATGGCCGCAGCAGAAAAGATCATCATATTCGACACCACTTTGCGCGATGGCGAGCAATCTCCGGGCGCGTCGATGACCCGGGACGAAAAAATCCGCATCGCAAAGCAGCTTGAGCGGATGCGCGTCGATGTCATCGAAGCCGGTTTTGCTGCCGCGTCCCAGGGCGATTTTGAATCGATTCAGGCGATCTCGGGCATCATCAAGGATTCCATCGTGTGTTCGCTGTCGCGCGCCAACGATCGCGATATCGCGCGTGCAGCGGAAGCTTTGGCAACAGCTGAGCGCAAGCGCATCCATACCTTCATTGCGACTTCGCCGCTGCACATGGAAAAAAAGCTGCGCATGACGCCCGACCAAGTGTTTGAGCAAGCCAAGCAAGCAGTGCGTTTTGCGCGCCAATTCACCGACGATGTCGAATTCAGTCCTGAAGATGGCAGCCGTTCCGATATGGATTTCCTGTGCCGGGTCTTGGAAGCGGTGATTGCCGAAGGTGCGACCACCATCAATTTCGCCGATACAGTCGGTTATGGGGTACCTGAGTTGTACGGCAACATGCTGAAAACCTTGCGGGAGCGGATTCCGAATTCCGACAAGGCCATCTGGTCGGTGCATTGCCATAACGACCTCGGGATGGCGGTTGCCAACTCGTTGGCCGGAGTCATGATCGGCGGCGCACGGCAGATCGAATGCACGATCAACGGCTTGGGCGAGCGGGCCGGCAACACTGCGCTGGAAGAAGTCGTGATGGCGCTGCGCACTCGCAAGGATTATTTCAATTTTGAAGTAGGGATTGACGCCACGCAAATCGTGCCGGCATCCAAACTCGTGTCGCAGATCACCGGCTTCGCGGTGCAGCCGAACAAGGCAATTGTGGGGGCCAATGCCTTTGCCCATGCATCCGGCATTCATCAGGACGGCATCCTGAAAGCGCGCGACACCTATGAAATCATGCGCGCCGAAGATGTCGGCTTGTCGGCCAATAAAATTGTTTTGGGAAAATTATCCGGGCGCAATGCATTCAAGCAGCGACTGCAGGATCTGGGTATAGCCCTCGATTCCGAAACTGAAGTCAATGCGGCATTTGCACGCTTCAAGGAATTGGCCGATCGCAAATCCGACATTTTTGACGAAGACATTATTTCTCTGGTATCGGACGAGCAGCAATCGCACGAGCAGGAATGCTACCGGTTCGTTTCCCTATCGCAGCATTCCGAAACCGGCGAGCGGCCAGTAGCCAAAGTAGTGTTTTCGATCGACGCCAAGGAAGTTTCCTGTGAAGGGCAGGGCAACGGCCCGGTGGATGCCACGGTCAATGCGATTGAATCGATTACCGCAAGCGGCGCCGAACTGCTGCTGTTCTCGGTCAATGCGATCACCACCGGCACCCAGGCGCAAGGCGAAGTCACGATGCGTTTATCCAGAGCCGGGCGTATCGTCAATGGCATCGGCGCAGACCCGGACATCGTGGTGGCATCTGCAAAAGCCTACCTGTCGGCGTTGAACAAACTGCAATCGAAGGCGGAAAAGCTCAATCCACAGTTGTGATTTTGCCGCAGAGATAGGATCTGTCGGATGCACAGTCGTTAATCCGTGCCCTCGGAAGAAGTTGAATTATAGGGAGTATGCCTATAAATAACTGGTTTTCCGCATATGGTTAAAGCGAGCCGATAAAATACCATGACGGGTATTTTATCGGCTGTGAGGCGGGGAAATTGTCATCGGACATGCCTGGGGAAACTGTGGCCGAGCAATTCCTCTCGCGGTTCCAGCCAGGTATCCGGCCCGTTCATCATTTTTCGCACAATGCCATTGCGATCGAAATGGACGTGCATCATCGAATCCCATACGCCGTTTTCCTTGTAGCGGTAAGTCCATACAGTCAAATCCGACAACGACAGATAGGACGTTTCCGCTGGCCTGCCGAACATGTGCAAAATGTCTTGCTGCGTGGTTGCGCCGATTTTTACCGTTGCGAATTTTTGCGTTGTCAGCACTTGCTCATATGCCTTCAAGCGCCCACTGGCATCGAACCGTGCCATATACGTTTGCTGCCCCCACGGGCCGCGTACATAGGCCAGCACGCTGTCATCCCCGTCCCGATAGCGCGCGCTCGGTACGCCCAATGCACTGACAACTTCCGCTTCACTCTGGCCCGGCAATATCGAGGGTGCGCGCATCACAGCGCAACCGGTCAAGCCGATCAGCAGACAACTCAGCAAGATTGACATTGTTTTCATTATTTCCCCCGGTAGCGGTCAAGTATTTGAGCGGATTTGGCATTTCCGCTATAATGCGCGTCTGATCTGATTTAAGACCGGATTTTTATTTATTTGTTCACGGTGCGTAGGGTTGATTACTCTGTGCATCGCATGTTAAAGGTTCATCATGACTATCGAAAAAACAGCAAAAGCTGCCATTGTCGCAGACAATGCACGCGCTCAAAACGACACCGGCTCCCCGGAAGTGCAAGTTGCGTTGCTGACAGCACGCATCAATGACCTCAATGGTCACTTCAAGGCACACGTCAAGGATCATCATTCCCGCCGTGGTTTGATCATGATGGTTAATCGCCGCAAAAGCCTGCTCTCGTACCTCAAGGGCAAGGATGTAAATCGCTATCGCGACCTGATTCAAAAACTCGGCTTGCGCAAATAAAGCAGTCAACGCTATTGATTGCGTTATTGCTACCGGGTTTGATCGAAGTGCCTGCTTCAGTTCGCTGACGCAGGCATTTTGCTTTTTTGCGAATCCGCTGCGTAAGCGCATTCCGCTGTAAAAAAAGAAGGTGGCAAGTCGAAATTGACGTGCCGCCTGTGGTGAGGTGAACGACAGCGCCTGAAATTCTGTCGGCAATTAGAAAGGAACTCTCCGTGTTTAATAAAGTCACTAAAACCTTCCAGTACGGCCAACATCAAGTCACGCTCGAGACCGGCGAAATCGCCCGTCAAGCCTCTGGCGCAGTTCTGGTATCGATAGAAGATACCGTTGTGCTCGCAACCGTTGTGGCACGTAAAGATGCCAAGCCTGGTCAAGATTTCTTTCCCTTGACCGTTGATTATGTTGAAAAAACCTATGCAGCCGGCCGCATTCCCGGCGGTTTTTTCAAACGCGAAGGCCGTCCATCGGAAAAAGAGACATTGACCTCGCGTCTGATCGATCGTCCAATCCGTCCGCTATTCCCCGAGGGCTACCTCAACGAAGTGCAGATCATCATCCATGTGCTGTCGGTCAATCCTGAAATCGATCCGGATATCGCAGCGATGATCGGCGCTTCTGCCGCGCTGAGCGTGGCCGGCCTGCCTTTCAATGGCCCGGTCGGTGCTGCGCGCGTCGGTTATATAGGCGGTCAGTACGTATTGAATCCAACCACTTCGCAACTGGTCGGCTCCCAAATGAATCTGGTGGTTGCAGGTACCGAACTGGCCGTATTGATGGTTGAATCGGAAGCGCAGCAATTGTCGGAAGAAATCATGCTGGGCGCTGTAATGTTCGGCCATGAGCAAATGAAGGCAGTCATCGATGCGATCCATGAACTGGTGCGCGATGGCGGCAAGCCGGAAGTGCAATGGGCGCCGGCTGCCAAGAACGAGTCGCTGATTGCGGCTGTCACCGCAGTAGCCGAGCCGCTGTTGCGCGCTGCTTATCAGATCAAGGAAAAGCAAGCCCGCACCACCAAGATCAAAGAAGCGACCGCCAGCGTTTCAGTCGCATTGGCCGAGCAGGCTGCGGCCCGCGGCGAAGCAGCGCCGGATGCATCTGAAGTCGGCAATATGCTGTTCGACCTCGAAGCCAAAATCGTGCGCTCCCAGATTCTGGATGGCGAACCGCGCATCGACGGCCGCGACACCCGCACCGTGCGACCGATTTCGATCCGCACCAGCGTGTTGCCGCGTACGCACGGCTCCGCCTTGTTTACCCGCGGCGAAACCCAGGCTTTGGTGGTTGCAACACTTGGCACCGCGCGCGACGAGCAGAAAATCGACGCCCTGATGGGCGAATATGCGGACCGCTTCATGTTGCATTACAACATGCCTCCGTTCGCCACCGGCGAAACCGGCCGTGTCGGTACTCCGAAACGCCGTGAAATCGGCCACGGCCGCTTGGCCAAGCGTGCATTGCTGGCAGCCTTGCCAGCGCCGGAAGATTTCAGCTATTCGGTGCGCCTGGTGTCGGAAATCACCGAGTCGAACGGTTCTTCCTCGATGGCATCGGTGTGCGGCGGCTGTCTGGCGCTGATGGATGCCGGCGTGCCGATGAAGGCGCACGTCGCCGGCATCGCGATGGGCCTGATCAAGGAAGGCAACAAGTTTGCGGTGCTGACCGATATTCTGGGCGATGAAGATCACCTCGGTGACATGGATTTCAAGGTGGCCGGTACTGCAGAAGGCATTACTGCACTGCAAATGGACATCAAAATCCAGGGCATCACCAGGGAAATCATGCAAGTCGCGCTGGCGCAAGCCAAAGAAGGCCGCATTCATATCCTGGGCAAAATGCAGGAAGCGGTACCGCACGGCAGCAAAACCGAGCTGTCCGATTTCGCTCCGCGTCTGATCACGGTCAAGATCAATCCGGAAAAAATCCGTGACGTGATCGGCAAGGGCGGTGCGGTAATCCGTGCACTGACCGAAGAAACCGGCACCCAGATCGATATCAGCGACGAAGGCATCGTAACCATCGCATCGGTTGACGCTGCTGCCGGCCAGGAAGCCAAACGTCGCATCGTGGAACTGACCGCGGAAGTCGAAGTCGGCAAGGTCTACGAAGGCACCGTGCTGAAATTGCTCGATTTCGGCGCGATTGTCCAGGTTATGCCGGGCAAGGATGGCTTGCTGCACATCAGTCAGATCGCCAACGAACGCGTCAATGCGGTCGCCGACTATCTGAAGGAAGGCCAGCAAGTCAAGGTCAAGGTACTGGAAACAGATGACCGCGGCCGTCTGAAACTGTCGATGAAAGCAGCGGCAGCCGAATCCGGCGAAGCTGCGCCACAGCAACAACCGCAGCAATAATAAGCACCGCGTCCGTGCCGAACCGCCCGTACTGTAAAGTCGGGCGGTTTTTTGTTTGCACTGGATCGCTTGGCCACAAGAAGATCGGGCGTAGTAAAATCACCGGTTGGCAATCGAGCGACGACACATCACATGCGCCCGCAGCTTTTTATTCACCTTAGTTAAAAACGACCGTCCATTATGAGTATCAAATCCGACACCTGGATCCGCCGCATGGCAGAGCAGCACGGCATGATCGAGCCTTTCGAGCCTGGTCAGGTGCGTGAACAAAACGGCCACAAAATCGTTTCCTACGGCACTTCTTCGTACGGTTACGATATTCGCTGCGCCAATGAATTCAAGATTTTCACGAATATCAACAGCACCATCGTCGATCCGAAGAATTTCGATGAAAATTCTTTTGTCGATGTCAAAAGCGATGTGTGCATCATCCCGCCGAACTCGTTCGCGTTGGCGCGCACCATTGAATATTTTCGCATTCCGCGCAGCGTACTGACTATTTGCCTGGGCAAATCGACTTATGCGCGCTGCGGCATTATCGTCAACGTGACACCCTTCGAACCCGAGTGGGAAGGTTACGTGACGCTGGAATTTTCCAATACCACACCGCTGCCGGCGAAAATTTATGCCAACGAAGGTTGTGCCCAGGTATTGTTTTTTGAAGGCGACGAGGTATGCGAGACTTCCTACAAGGATCGCAACGGGAAGTATCAGGGTCAAGTGGGCGTAACCCTCCCCAGAGCGTGAATTTCGATGTGGAAAATATGAGGGGGTCTCGTCAATAAACGTGATATTACCGCAAGTATTATGTGCGTGTTGAAAAATACAATTATTAGTATGTTGACGCGCACAGTTCTTGATCCGAGTTTTCGCGCCGTTTGCATTTCGATTGAATCATGCCGATCCCCTATCTCCGTCGCCTGACGGGTAAGGAGCGTACCGCGGTGTCGAACCGGCATCTCGGTTATTCGCTCGCCTTTATTGCCGGCGCCATTAATGCGGGCGGATTTTTTGCGGTCGATCAGTACACCTCGCACATGACCGGCATTGTCTCCGCAATGACCGACGATCTGGCGCTGGGCAATATCGGGCTGGCGTTGGCCGGCTTGGGCGCGCTGTTGACGTTCATTTGCGGGGCGGGCTGTTCGGCGATTCTGATCAATTGGGCGCGGCATCGGAAATTGCAGAGCGAATATGCGCTGTCGCTGATGCTGGAAGCCGGCTTGCTGCTGTGTTTCGGCCTGATGGGCGGCACGCTTTCGCTGCGCACCGGCTTGTTCGTTCCGGTCACCGTGATGCTGTTGTGCTTCATCATGGGCTTGCAAAATGCGATCATTACCAAGCTCTCTCATGCCGAAATCAGGACTACCCACGTCACCGGCCTGGTGACCGACATCGGTATCGAGCTCGGAAAACTGCTGTACTGGAACAAGACCCACCACCCGGGGCAGGTATTGCATGTGCAGGCGAATATACCCAAATTGCGTCTGTTGAGCACGCTGTTGCTGATGTTCTTTAGCGGCGGCGTGACAGGCGCATTGGGCTTCAAGCATGTCGGATTCATTTCGACCGTGCCGCTGGCGCTGGTGTTGATGCTATTCGCGCTGGTTCCAGTGCTCGATGACGTGAAGAGCGTGATGCGCCGCTACTGGATCAGATAGCGTGCCACAGCGTTCCCACCCCCGGGAGCGCATCAGGCTCCCGGCAGGCGTTGTCAGAAAGGTATTTGCAGAGGTGATTTACGGCCGAACGCAATCGACGTAATAGCACAACTTGCCGTCCACCACTCCCTTCACCAATCCATGCACATCGGTTTCGAAGCCCGGGAATTTCTCATTGAAATCGCGTGCAAACCGCAGGTAATCGACGATGATTTTGTTGAATCGTTCGCCGGGAATCAGCAATGGAATGCCCGGCGGATAGGGCGTCAGCAAGATTGAGGTGACCCGGCCTTCCAGTTCGTCGATAGGCACCCGGTCGATGTCGCGGTGCGCCATCTTGGCGAAAGCATCGCTCGGCTTCATTGCCGGTTGCATGTCGGACAGATACATTTCGGTAGTCAGCCGCGCCACATCGTAGTTGCGGTAGGTTTCGTGAATCTGCTGGCACAAATCGCGCAAACCCATCCGCTCGTAGCGTGCATTCTTGCCGTTATTGGCGGCGGCAAACTCGGGCAAGATGCGCCAGATCGGCTGGTTCTTGTCGTAATCGTCCTTGAACTGCTGCAGCGCGGTCAGCAGAGTGTTCCAGCGGCCTTTGGTGATGCCGATGGTAAACATGATGAAGAACGAATACAGTCCGCATTTCTCGATGATGACGCCGTGCTCGGCCAGATATTTGGTGACGATCGAGGCCGGGATGCCGGTCTCGCCGAACTTGCCGTCGATCGACAGGCCCGGGGTCACGATGGTGGCCTTGATCGGGTCCAGCATGTTGAAGCCCGGCGCCAGTTTGCCGAAGCCGTGCCAGGTGTCTTCGGCCTTGATGACCCAGTCTTCGCGCGATCCGATGCCTTCGTTGGCAAAGCTATCCGGGCCCCAGACCTGGAACCACCAGTCCGAACCGTATTCTTCATCGATCTTGCGCATCGCACGACGGAAATCCAGCGCTTCGAGGATCGATTCTTCCACCAGCGCCGTACCGCCCGGCGCTTCCATCATCGCGGCGGCGACGTCCAGCGAGGCGATGATCGAATATTGCGGCGAGGTCGAGGTGTGCATCAGATACGCTTCATTGAAGGCGTCCTGATCCAGCTTCACGCTTTCGGATTCGCGCACCAGAATCTGCGACGCTTGCGACAGGCCGGCCAACAGCTTGTGGGTCGATTGGGTCGAAAAGATCATCGACTCCTTGGCGCGCGGGCGATCCTTGCCGATCGCATGCATATCCTTGTAGAAATCGTGGAAGGTCGCGTGCGGCAGCCAGGCTTCGTCGAAATGCAGCGTGTCGATCTTGCCGTCCAGCATTTCCTTCAGCGTTTCGACGTTGTATACGACGCCGTCGTAAGTCGATTGCGTAATGGTCAAAATGCGCGGTTTCTTGTTCACCGCTTCGCGTGCGAACGGATTGGCTTCGATCTTCTTCTGGATGCTTTCCAGCGTGAATTCTTCCAGCGGGATCGGGCCGATGATGCCCAGATTGTTGCGGGTCGGCATCAAAAATACCGGAATCGCGCCGGTCATGATGATCGCGTGCAGGATCGATTTGTGGCAATTGCGATCCACCACCACGATGTCGCCGGATGCCACCGTCGAATGCCAGACCATCTTGTTGCTGGTGGAAGTGCCGTTGGTGACGAAGTAGCAATGGTCGGCATTGAAGATGCGCGCGGCGTTGCGTTCGGATGCGGCCACCGGGCCGGTATGGTCGAGCAATTGGCCGAGTTCTTCGACCGCGTTGCAGACGTCGGCGCGCAGCATGTTTTCGCCGAAGAATTGGTGGAACATCTGGCCGATCGGCGACTTCAGAAACGCCACGCCGCCCGAATGGCCGGGACAGTGCCAGGAATAGGAACCGTCCTGTGCATAATGCACCAGCGCGCGGAAGAACGGCGGCGACAATCCATCCAGATACGACTTCGCTTCGCGAATGATATGGCGCGCGACGAACTCCGGCGTGTCCTCGAACATGTGAATGAAGCCGTGCAGTTCGCGCAGGATGTCGTTCGGAATATGGCGCGAAGTACGGGTTTCGCCGTACAGGTAGATCGGGATGTCGGCATTCTTGTGGCGGATTTCTTCGACGAACGCACGCAGCGATTTGAGCGCGTGATTGGTTTCTTCGAACGAGCCGCCGCCGAACTCTTCATCGTCGATTGATAGGATGAAGGCCGAGGCGCGGCTTTGCTGCTGCGCAAACTGGGACAGATCGCCATAACTGGTGACGCCGACGACTTCCATCCCTTCCTGTTCCATCGCGTCGGCCAAGGCACGGATACCCAGGCCGGAAGAGTTTTCTGAGCGGAAGTCTTCGTCAATGATGACGATCGGGAAGCGGAATTTCATGAGGTCTCCAATACAGTCGGATTACTTGGGAGACGCCTGGGCCAGTCGTGGCGGATCAAGGTTGCCACTCCGCTTGCGCGCCGAAAAAATTAAGAACGGATTTTCCCAGATATGCGGGTCGATGGGGAAAAAAATAGCCCTGAAAATCATCAAGGCGGAAAAACGTTATTTTAGAGCCACAAAACAGTTAGCGCTTTTGATATGTGACAAAAGCGTAATCCAATGCATCTTGTGCGTAATGATGCTGTTCTCTGGCAACTTCTTCCCAGTTTTCCGGAGAAATTGGCGGAAAAAAAACATCACAATCGAAATTTTTATTGATTTCAGTCACGATCAGGCGATCTGCCAGCAGCAGCGTTTCTGCAAAAATCTGCGCGCCGCCGATGATGAAAGCTTCCTCTGCACCCGTCAATTGCAATGCGGCATTAACCGACGTGACCGCTTCCACCCCATCGTTCCGCCAGTGCGGATCGCGACTGATGACGATGCTGCGCCGGTTGGGCAGCGGGCGACCGATCGAATCGAAAGTTTTGCGACCCATGATGATCGTATGCCCGGAAGTGATGCGTTTGAAATGCGCCAAATCAGGCGGCAGATGCCAAGGCAAGGTGTTATGAAGGCCGATTCCACTCTGGGAATCGATGGCAACGACAATCGTGAATGTGCTCATGGAATGACTGGTTTTTGGCTGAAACGGTTGAAAGGATACCAGAGGCACCTCGTCGTCGTTTGCCGCTCGCCTTGTTGTGCAACCGGGGTCGAATTTTCAAATTTTCTGCATGGCATCTAGTTGATGCCTGTCAAAACGCATTTTCGTAATCGGTACATAGTTATTTTGTCAACTTCGATTCGGTAATAACGCAACGTCAATGACGTAGGGTTCTTCTATCGCGTTCATGTTACGCGAGGAAAGGTGGTCATGATGTACGGATATGGATATCACGGCAATTGGCTACTTGGTGGCTTGAGCATGGTTTTGATGTTCCTGCTCATGCTGGCGCTGCTGGCCGTGATCGTGGCGGCGGTAAAGTATCTGTTCTCGGCCGGGCGGAAGCGAGAAGGGCACACTGCACTGGATATTCTCGATCAGGTATATGCGCGTGGAGAAATCGGACATGACGAATATCTGAAAAAGCGTGAAAATTTGCTGAAAAAATGATGCTGGCAGGCCTGCCGGTGCTTTTTAGGAGAGAACTATGCATTCGAATCAGATCAATTTTTGGAAAAAACAGGCATTGAGCGCGCTGCTGATGACCTTCATGGCGACCGGCGGTAGCGTAGCCGTTGCGCAAGGCGACCCAGCGCAACGCAGAGGCGGCATGATGCAATGGGATGGAGGCGCAGCAGATCGGGGCGGCTACGGCTATGGCGGATGGGGTCCTCACCACGGCATGATGGGTGGCTACGGCATGATGGGCGGTTACGGCATGATGGGTGGTGCCGGGATGATGGGCGGCTATGGCATGCACCGTTTTGGCGGTCTTGATTTATCTGCGGAGCAAACGAGCAAAATTGACAAAATTCGCGACGATACCCGAAAAAAGCATTGGGATTTGATGGGTAAGATGATGGACGAATCCGCGCGCCTGCGTGATCTGCGCAATGCAGAAAAACCCGATCCGGCAGCCATTGGCAAGCAATACGCCAAAATTCAGGATATCCAGCGTCAAATGCTGGAACAGTCGGTAGATGCGGAAAACCGGATGGAAGCTTTGCTGACCAAAGAACAGAAAGAACAATTCCGGAAGATGCGGCGATGGGGCGAAGACAATTAATTCCGACTGTCGTTAAAACCGGTATTGAGAAAAGCAGGCATGAATAAAAAATTAACTATCTTTAATTAATAGGGCTATTCAGATCGGGAAAACCACGGCTTGCCATGCGCTTAACCGTGCATGAAAGTCAGATTCCTGCCCTGAATAGCATAACGCCGGAGGTAATATGTCAGCATTAATGGAGGCAAGTGCGACAATTTCTAAAACTAATGCCGAACTGCCTGTTATTGAAATTAATGAAGGCGATTGGCATGCCTATCAACAGCACATCACACGACCTCCGTCAGACAGAGATTTGACCGACTATTTCGGCGGCATGACCCAATACAAGAGGATGTGCGCTTTGTCTTATCTGGGCAGACGCGCGCAGCACCATGGGGGTGTTTGCAGTCAGACACATCCGCGCATTCTGACCGCACAGTTTATTGCTGAAATGGCAGAAAACAACAAGACACAGCGTTACCTGCGTTATCCGTGGCTGGAAAAATTATTGAATCTTCTGGCGGAAATCGAGCGCATCCAAGATGAAATTTCGAACGAGCGCACCAATGTGATTTCTTTGGTGCCAGTTGCCAAATAATCCGTATTGCACTGGTTAAATACTCAGAGCAGGAATTTTTTACAATCTGATGTCGGATTCATGTTGTTCATACATATCAGAATCAGAATCTGATTATTTTCCGTAAGCAGGGAGTATCTCTATTTTTATAGCATTTCACGCATATTTTTATTGCGTATAGTAAATATACTATATTGAGTAACAATATATTTCCGGATCAGACGATATTTTTTAATTCCGGCAATAAGCGATGCCTGGGCTGTTGCGCACGTTCTTTATCGGATAGCCCTGAAAAATGCATGCTGCCAGTAATTTGGCTCGGATGCTGTCTTCGAAGCAGTTCTTAACAGGCCCGCGCACTGTGGCAGTTGATTGCAACGCGTGTGCTGCAGGCATCCGGCTGCAAACGCCAAAATATATGTCTGTAGCGCACACCATTGCGGCAGCCGGTGTTGGCTCCGGCAATGGTGTGTGCGCTTGGGATTTGTTGGTGATATCGACTGGTGCCGTCAGTTTGCTAGACGGCGACAGGTGCCTTGATATGCGGGTGCGACTGGTAGCCGAGGATTTCGAAATCGTCGAATTTGTAATCGAAAATCGAATCCGGGATGCGATTGATCTGCAGTTGCGGCAGCACAAACGGGGTGCGCGACAATTGTTCGCGCACCTGTTCCATGTGGTTCGAATATAGGTGGCAATCGCCGCCGGTCCAGATGAAATCACCCACTCCCAGCCCTGCTTGCTGCGCCATCATGTGCGTGAGCAGCGCATAGGAAGCGATGTTGAACGGCACCCCCAGGAAAATATCGGCGCTGCGCTGATACAGCTGACACGACAGTTTGCCGTCGGCCACGTAGAACTGAAATAAGCAATGGCAAGGCGGCAGCTTCATTTGCGGAATGTCGGCCACGTTCCATGCGGAGACAATCATCCGGCGCGAATCGGGATTGTGCTTGATCTGCTCCATTACCTGGGCGATCTGGTCGATGTGCTCGCCGTTGGGGGCGGGCCAGTTGCGCCACTGATAACCGTAAATCGGCCCCAGATTGCCTTCGGCATCGGCCCAATCGTCCCAGATCGAGACACCGTTGTCTTTCAAATAGCGGATATTGGTAGAGCCCGCCAGAAACCAGATCAATTCATGGATGATCGATTTCAGGTGCGCCTTCTTGGTCGTTATCAGCGGAAAGCCATCCTGCAAATTGAAGCGCATCTGGTAACCGAATACCGAACGGGTGCCGGTTCCGGTGCGATCGGTTTTTTCGCTGCCATGTTCATAGACATGGCGCATGAAGTCGAGATATTGGCGCATGGGAGTGGCAGGTGAAAGAGTGAAGACAGAATGGGGCGATTATATCTCTCGCCGCCCGCCGCCGGTTCCATGCCGTGCTGCGCCATCAAAGCATAGTTTTTTCCGACCGAAGCCGTCTTTGTATTTCGTGTTTTTATTGTCAATATATAAGGGGTATGCCTTGAAGAAGGCCATGTTCCGCACGAATATCATGCGGCTTCAAAAATACGGTGGTCAGTATATTTTTTGGTGCAGAACGGCTGCACGACAGTTGCAGAAGCCTGGCAGGCCAGCGCGCTGCGGCCAGACTTGCCGACTTCCGTGGCGTGCAGGTGGGTTAGGGGCTCGATTTGCCGGGCAGCAGCAGCGGATCGCGCAGACGGATGATGTGCTGCAGGTCGTCTTCGTCGGTGACGCTGATGCTTAGCAGGCCGGCCGGGCTTTCCTCGACATGGATGGTCTTGGGTTTGTGGATCAGGTGATCCAGCCCTTCCAGCCCGACTTCAAGAACGTCGTCCTTGCTGTTGTAGGTCACGCCGAACATCGGCACCCATTCCGATGCGATATGGTCGCCCAGGTTCAGGCCCAGCACCTCGATTTCGGCGCATTTACTGTCCAGGCCGCCCACTTTGGACAGGCCGTCGAAGAAGGGCTTCCAATCCTGTTTTTCAATCTTGCGCGTAGGCATGATGCATGCTCCAAAAATGAAATTGCAGTTGTATCCATTTACGTCCCAAACCCGCTGCACAGCGGTATCTGCCGGTAATTGCCAAGAATGTATTGACCATAAACATCCCTAACTGACCTTGATCTGGGCTCCTTTGCTTTTGCTCGGTTCTGCTTTCAGCAATTCGATCTTGAGCACGCCGTTATGATAGGTCGCACTTCCCTGGTCGGCCAAAATGGGTGCAGGCAGAGGAATGGTGCGGCTGAAACTGCCATAAGCGCACTGCAGTACGCGGTAACGCCCATCGCCCGATTCCGACTCAAAGCGCTTTTCTCCCCGCACGATCAGTACATCATTGCGCACTTCAATATCGAAATCGCTTTTTTCCATGCCTGGAACTTCGAGTCGCACGACGATTTTTTTGCTATCTTCGAACACGTCGCCGGCCAGCAGCGCCCAGTTCGGCGACGGCAAGTCGAAATCATTACGGATAGGGGTTGTCGTGGAGGATTTATCGCCAGGACGGAAGCGGGTCAGCGCACCGGCTGCCTGATGACGCAACCGGCGCCAGCCTTCGGTGGCCGACTCCCATAACTCTTCCACATCCTGTTTCAATTCTTCGAGTATGCGCATGGTAACTCCAGGTTGGTGTCGGCAGAAATGGCAGCAGAATTGACGCACCTGCGCTTGCCACAGGTGGAATCGCCCGCCAGACCATAAGACATGCTAAACCCGCACAGGTAGCCGGGTTTTGTCGAGAATCAAAAACCTCTTCGTTGGCAGCGAATGGCCAACCGGATTGCGCAGACATCCACAGGTGCTGTCGCATGTCACGCCGGATTCTCGCTGTGGACCGGACTTCTTTTTCTGCAGCCATTGGCATAGCGATAGCCATAGTGGTTAGTTCCCGGATGTTTGCCAGCACCTTTGGGAGGGATAATGGGTAATTTTCGATCCGACCAAAGCTACCGACTGGCGCTGCAGAACGCTGCATCGATTGCGAGCCTGGTCTTTACCACCGACTGCGTCGTGGTGGCACCATCCTTCGCCGAAAGAGCCCCACAGCGGTGCCGGAGTGGATGAGAGCCGTGAATTGAAAGCGATTATTTTTTGCCGCCGCTGCGATGGCCTAGCCCGAAGGCGATCAGTTCGATAACGACGCCGAGTATGGCCAGCACTGAACCGATCCACACATTGGCCGGGGCAAGAAATATCAGTATGCCGCCCAGTACCACCAGGCCGACCGAAAGCGCGCGCCGCCAGTGCGAATATTTAAGCATGCCTGAATTTCCAGTGGAAAAAATTGGCGATCAATAGTCTCTCTGCAATGCCGATAGCGACCATCAACAGAGTCGGAAAAAATCTCTTGTTACATCATGCATGCACCGATTGGCGCAGCGTTGACTTGGCACAAAACGATGCGATCGATCGCTTATATTATTTGCATCAAGTAAGGTGCAAAAATGCCGCAGGCCCAATATCAGGATGGCATAGCCGAATGGGCGTTATCGAGAAACCTGCGACCGGCGACACACTGCGTGCCATCCACTAACGCTTTCACATGAATTTTTCTTGCCCGGAATCTTCCTGTCTTTCTTGCCAATGGCGTGCGATTGTTCAATACGGTCGCGTGTTGTAGCAGGCGAGTGCGAGGCAGAAGGCTTCCTTTTTCGTTGTTTTATTCTTTTAAAACGTCATTTACTGGAGGCTAACATGTCGAATGTATTGAAGGTCATAGAAGTCCTTGCCGAATCTCCGAAGAGTTGGGAAGATGCCGCCGCGCTGGCTATTGCAAAGGCATCCGAAACGGTGCGCGACATAAAGTCTATTTATATCAAGGATTTCGAAGCGCAAGTCGTCAATGGCAAAATTTCAAACTATCGAATCAACGCCAAAGTGACTTTCATGCTTGATTAGGCGTATCTGCACCTCTGCCTCTGATACCCGTCTTGCATGCCGGGCTGCCGGGGGCAGGGCGGGAAAGACGGCTGCATATGCCCGTTTCCAGCGCACGGCCGCTTGCCTTCATCGCGATGGATGACGACCGGCATTCAGCAGCGCCAGCATCGTCTTCAGATCGCGGGTGTTAAGTACATTTTCGGGCTCCAGCCAGCCGCGTCGCGCCTGACCTACGCCGTACTGCAAATTGGCGAAGTCTCCGATACTGTGCGCATCCGAATCTATGCTTACCAGCACCCCTTCTTCGCGCGCCATCTGGCATAGCGTTTCGTCCAGATCCAGGCGTTCAGGCTGAGCGTTGAGTTCGAGACTGACGTGACGTTTTTTTGCCTTGCGCATGATGCGCAACATGTCGATGTCGGACGGTTCGCGCACTCCAAGAAGGCGCCCGGTCGGATGCGCCAGAATATGGACATAACGCTGGTCCAGTGCGCGCAACAGGCGCTCGGTCTGGCGTTTGCGCGGCAAGTCCAGCTTGCTATGCACGGCGGCAATCACCAGATCCAGATGCTGCAATACCGTATCGGGCAAATCGAGTGAACCGTCTTCCAGAATATCGACCTCGATTCCTTTGAGAATGGTGATGCCGGCAAAGCTGGCATTGATGCGGTCGATTTCGTCGATCTGGCGCAACAATTGCTGCGGATCAAGGCCATGCGCAACCGACAGTCGGCGCGAATGGTCGGTAATGGCAATGTAGTCCAGTCCCTGCGCCTGTGCTGCGCGCGCCATCTCTTCGATCGTATTGTGGCCGTCCGAGGCTTTGGTATGGACATGCAGATCGCCGCGCAGGTCGGACAGGGCCACGAGTTGCGGCAGGCGATTGGCGCGTGCGGCTTGAATTTCGCCGCGATCCTCGCGCAGTTCGGGGACGATGAACGGTAGTCCGACCACCGCAAACACCGATTCTTCGGTATCGCCGGCGACACGCTGCGTACCGCGAAATACGCCGTATTCGTTGATCTTCAGACCCAACTCCTGCGCCATGCGGCGTATCGCGATATTGTGTGCTTTCGACCCCGTGAAGTAATGCAGCGCAGCACCATAGCTTTGATCCGGCACCAGCCGCAGATCCACCTGCAGTCCATTGTGCAAAACCACGCTGCTGCGGGTGTCGCCGTGCGACAGCACGCTTTGCACATCGTCATAAACGATGAAACGGGCCATCAGCGGGCTATCCGGTGCAGCGGTGACCAGAATATCCAAGTCGCCCACGGTATCTTTCATGCGCCGATAACTGCCTGCAGCCACCACTCTGTCGACGCCCGGCACGCGCTTCAGATAATTGACCAACGCCTGCACGTATTGCGCTGCCACCGAGAGCTTGAAGCGGCCAGCTTGTCCGGCTTGCCCGGTGAGCGTATCAAGCGCTGCCTGAATATGCTGTTCGGTTTTCATGCCAAAGCCGGGTAAATCGTGGATCAGTCCGGCATCCGCTGCCGCATCGAGCTGGGCGATCGTGGCCACCCCGAGTTCGCGATTGAGTGCTTGCACGCGTTTCGGCCCGAGTCCGGGCACTTTAAGCAGTTCGGTGATGGTCGGCGATACTTGCTGGCGCAGTTCATCGAGCAACGCACAGTGTCCGGTGGTTACGATTTCGTGAACTCTGGCAGCAAGATCGGTGCCGACGCCGGGCAACTTGGGCAGCGCGGCGCCGGCGTTGATGAAGGTCTTGAGTTCGCGCCCGAAGCCGCCGATGGTGCGCGCCGCATTGCGGTAGGCCCGAATCCGGAACGGATTGTCGCCACGGATTTCCAGCAGATCGGCAATCTCATTGAATATTGCCGCGATGTCGGCGTTGTGCACTGGCATGTTGATCGGTCCCTGTGCGGTTTGTACAGATTCCAAAATCTGTGGGCGCAATTCCAGACTGCCGCAAGCAGTGTCGCCATTTTTGATGTGCGTCAATAGATATCGTGCATGCCCCTTTATTTTGCATGCACGCATGCGATCGGAAAAATTTTTGTGCAGAATTCAGGCTGGTTGTCGTGTAATACCGCCGCGGGTCTGGCTAGACTTGCCCCTCGCGAATGAACCGTTTGACGAAATCGAGCGATGACACTATCCCTTTGATCTGGCGGTTTTCAGTGACGACGACGTGATGGATTCCGTGTGTGACCATGAGCCTGGCGACCTCGCTGACCGATGCACTGGGGCTGACTTCAATCGGTTTGTACGAGCATATTTCCCATGCCCGCAGCGTGGCGGAATCTTTTTTGTCCGCATGAAAACGCAGCAGGTCGCGCGTGCTGATGATTCCTATCGTCATGCCGGTTGCGCCGTCCATTACCGGTACCGCCGATACATTATGGGTGCGCAATACCGCTTCGACTTTTTCGACCTTGTCGTCCATATCGACTGTTGTCGCCGATTTTGCCATCATTGCGGAAATCGATTCATCCATCTTCGTTTCTCCTCATCAAATGCCGCCCGGTGTTTTGCACGTGGCGATCAAGTCTTCTCGCGCGGCGCGCGCCCCAGTCGCTGTTCGACTTCCAGCAGTTGCCGGGTAGTCTTGATGATCGTGTCGGGGTTCAGGCTGATCGAGTCGATGCCGAGTTCCACCAGATATTGCGCCATTTCCGGATAGTCGGAAGGCGCCTGGCCGCAGATGCCTACATGACGGCCGTTGCGCTTCCCGCCCTCGATGGTCAGACGGATCATTTCCTTGACGCCGGCATCGCGCTCATCGAAGTCGAACGCAACAATTTCGGAATCCCGATCGACGCCGAGCACCAACTGCGTCAGGTCATTCGAGCCGATCGAAAAACCATCGAAAAGCTGTGCGAAGGCATCGATCTGAATCACATTGTTGGGAATCTCGCACATCACATAAATTTCAAGGCCGTCTACGCCGCGATGAAGGCCATGTGCGGCCATCGCCTGTAAAACGCGTTCAGCTTCCTGCACCCGGCGGCAAAACGGAATCATCAGCTTGACGTTGGTAAGTCCCATATCCTCCCGTACTCTTTTCATTGCTTGGCATTCGAGGGAAAATCCTTCTGCGTAGGCCGGATGCGTGTAGCGCGATGCACCGCGAAAGCCCAGCATCGGATTTTCTTCTTGCGGCTCGAACCAATGGCCGCCCAGCAGGCTTGCATACTCGTTGGTCTTGAAATCCGACATGCGGACAATGACCGGCCGTGGATAAAAAGCCGCCGCAATGGTGCCGACTCCCTCGGAAAGTCGCCTGACGAAATAATCGGTCGGAGAAGCGAATGAGCGCGTCAGCTTTTCAATGGCCTCGCGCGTTTTTTGATCGGTAATTCTTTCCGGATGCACCAGGGCCATCGGGTGCGCCTTGATGTGCTCTGCGACGATGAATTCCATGCGTGCCAGACCGACGCCATCGCTCGGAAGAAAACTGGTCTGGAAGGCGATATCGGGGTTGCCGATGTTGACCATCAAATGCGTTTTCGGTCTTTGCAGCGACGCCAGGTCGGTGCTGATTTTTTTGAAAGGAATGCTGCCCGCATAGACATGGCCGAGGTCGCCTTCGGCACAGGAAACGGTGACTTCATCTCCTGTCTGGATGGATTCGGTGGCGTTGTCGCACCCGACGACGGCAGGAATGCCGAGTTCGCGTGCAACGATGGCCGCATGGCAGGTGCGCCCGCCGCGGTTGGTCACGACTGCGGCCGCGATTTTCATGACCGTGCCCCAGTCTGGCATCGTGGTGTCGGCGATCAATACTTCGCCCGCTTGAAACTGGTTCAGCTGCGCCACATCGGTAATCACGCGCGCTTTCCCCGAGGCGACCTTGCCGCCCACTGCGCGGCCGCTGGCGCGCAGCTCGCCCGCGCGTTCCAGTGCATATTCGTCGAACGTGGTGAGAGACTTTTGCGAGGCGACAGTTTCCGGGCGCGCCTGCACCATGTAGAGCGCGCCGTCGATGCCATCCTTCGCCCATTCCACATCCATCGGCATCGGATGCCCGGCCTTGGCGCTGTAGTGGTCTTCGATTCTGAGCGTGGCGTCGGCAAGCGACAGCACTTCATCGTCGCTCAGGCAAAAGCGCCGCTGGTCTTCCTTTGGCGTGGGCACGTTGCGCGTGGTGTCGCGCCCCGCATTCTTCGAATACACCATCTTGATTTCCTTGCCGCCCAGCGTGCGACGCAGCACCGTCCGGTGGCCTTTTCGGAACGTGGGTTTGAAGACGTGAAATTCGTCCGGCTCGACCGTGCCTTGTACTACGTTTTCGCCCAAACCGTAAGCGCCGGTGATGAATACAACGTCGCGAAAACCGGTTTCAGTATCGAGCGAAAAGATCACGCCGCTCGAAGCAAGGTCCGAACGCACCATTTTCATCACGCCGACCGACAGAAAAACCTTGAAATGATCGAAGCCGTTATCGACCCGGTAACTGATGGCGCGGTCCTTGAACAGGCTGGCAAAGCAGCGCCGCACGGAGTCCAGCAGTTTGGCTTCGCCGGCGATGTTCAGAAAGGTCTCATGCTGCCCTGCAAAACTGGCCGTTGGTAAATCTTCAGCGGTCGCGGAGCTGCGCACAGCCACCGTCAATTGCGCGCCATATTCGTCTCCGAGTCTCGCATAGGCGTCGAGAATCTGGCGCGCAAGTTCGTCCGGCAGCGGCGCGCTATAGATGATTTCACGCGCCAGCTGGGCGCGCCGCGCCAGATCGTCCACATTCGTGACATCCAGGCCGTCCAGCGCTGCGTGCAGGCGGGGCCACGCGTTGGCCTGGTCCAGTACGTATTGGTAGGCCGCGGCCGTGATGGCAAAACCGTTCGG
>Ga0366772_1013_pt1 | contig 34194 bp, 29 predicted proteins | sample BONcelN113001C11_FD_207089 | JGI IMG/M metagenome (GOLD analysis project Ga0366772, IMG submission 207089) | Enriched cells from coal bed in the Powder River Basin, Montana, United States - BONCAT cells N11 rep2 HSBNCT.N11.300.1.C11 ...
TAATGGATATCAAATTGGTAGCGCTTGATCTTGATGACACTCTTTTGGATAAAAGTCTGACCGTTTCGCCCCGTACCCGTGAGGTTATTGCCCAGGCAATAGCCCAGGGAGTGACCGTGACGGTCGCCACAGGCCGCATGTACAGCTCAGCTTTGATTTATGCTAAACAGCTGGAGCTTGATGTGCCGCTGATTACGTATAACGGCGGTTTGATCCGTCGCGTCCAGTCCGGTGAAACGCTGTACCACAAGCCGGTAGATGAGCAGGTTGCCCGGGAAGTGCTAGCGTTATTTGGCGAGAAAGGCTGGTACATTCAGTCCTACGTTGATGACATTTTGTATGTGGCTGAACACAACGAAACCTCCCGCTATTATGAAAGAATGACTGGGATTAAGGCTGTAGCTTTAGGGGACGCCTTTTATACGATGGCCGGTGCGCCGACTAAAATGCTGGCTCTTACCGGTGAAGACAAGATGGGGGAAATTGAGCAAACCATACGGTCTGTCTTTGGTGACCGGCTTTATATTGCAAGATCAAAGCCGACCTATCTGGAAATGACCAATCCGCAAGTCAATAAGGGACATGCTTTGGCTTTTCTCGCCGATAAGCTGCACATCACCCGTGACCAAGTAATGGCCGTAGGCGATGGGCCAAATGATTTGGATATGATTGAATATGCCGGCTGGGGTGTTGCAATGGGAAATGCTGCTGCCAATGTCAAAGCAGCTGCTAAGGCCGTTACCGGCCATCATGATGCTGACGGTGTAGCCGAAGCTATCGAGAAATATGTGCTCCAAAAATAATTGGTAAAAACAGGAATAATAACGGCCGCGTCTAATATCATAGTCATGTAATAGTAGGTTGCTGACGAAGGCTCCAGGTAGCTGGACCTTTGCGGCAGTCTGTAAGGGAGTGAAAGAATGCGTATTATCATTGCGCCCGACTCCTATAAAGGAAGTGTGTCGGCTCTAGGCGTAGCAGAGGCGATAGAGCGGGGAGTTCTTCACATTTTTCCTGATGCTGAGATTTTCAAAATTCCCATTGCCGATGGCGGTGAAGGCACTGTCGATGCATTGGTAACTGCTACGGGTGGACAAAAGATTTATCGTCAGGTAAGCGGCCCACTCGGTGAAGCTGTTGAGGCTTATTGGGGTGTGCTGGGGGATGGTGAAACGGCAATTATTGAGATGGCTGCAGCCTCTGGTTTGCCGCTTGTTCCTAAAGACCGGCGGGATCCCCGTATTGCCAGTACCTATGGTACGGGAGAATTAATTAAAGCTGTTCTGGATAAGGGCTTGCGTAAAATTATTATTGGTATTGGCGGCAGCGCTACCAATGATGGTGGTGCCGGTATGGCGCAAGCCCTTGGTGCCAAACTGCTCAATAGTCAGGGGCAGGAAATACCGTCAGGAGGCGCTGCACTGGCTCACCTGGCGGCAATTGATCTGACCGGTTTGGATAGCCGTCTGGCAGATACTGCTATTATGGTAGCTTGTGATGTCGATAATCCCCTGTGCGGCTTAAGAGGAGCTTCCGCAGTTTATGGCCCTCAGAAGGGGGCTACTCCGGCAATGATATCTCAATTGGATGGAGCACTGGCTAACTTTGCCTGCATAGCTAAACAAGCCACCGGCAAAGATATTGCCGAATGTGCCGGTGCCGGTGCTGCCGGCGGACTGGGAGCAGGGCTGCTGTTCTTCACCAATGCAAGACTGCGGCCTGGTGTGGAGATTGTTCTCGAGACTACCGGCTTTGCCGAACTGGCTGCTAAAGCCAGCCTTGTTATTACCGGTGAAGGACGGACGGATTTTCAAACTGCTTTTGGGAAGGCGCCCGTTGGAGTAGCTAAGGTAGCCAAACAATACGGTGTGCCTGTTGTTTGCCTGTCAGGTGGTCTGGGCGATGGTGCTAATGATGTGCTAGGTCAGGGAATTGACGCAATTATGACCGTTGTCCCGCAGCCGATGGCACTGGAAGACTGCATGGCTCAAGGAGCAGACTTGATTGAAGCAGCGGCAGCCCGGTTGTGCCGGCTGGTGCAGGTGGGCATGCGAATTTAGTATTTACAACATTCCGATTTTGGTATATAGTGAGACTGTTAACTAATTAAAACTAATTAGTTAACAGTCTTTTTGTCTATATCAGAATTTATCAGTTTTTTAAGCTAGGGAAGCTAGGAGAAACAAGGAATGCGAGGTGTCCTTTTGTCTTGATACAAAAGTACCAAAAAATCAAGACCAGTACGGAAATGGCCTTGGAAGCAGACCTCCCTTGCTAAAATTCCGGAAACTCGCTGCGCTCAGACAGCCGGAATTTCTTCACGCAAGCAAGGCCTGCTTCCCCCCTATGGGCCGGCCATTTCTGGAAAAAGACGGTCCGCAGGATGGAAATACCGTCAGCTTACGTTAAGAAATCCGTTTGTTTGAGCGAAGCGAGTTTACGGATTTTAGTAAGCTGATGGTATTTCCAAGTCTTTTTGGAAGACTGGGCCTAGCATTTTTGGTACTTTTGTTGCAATGACAAAAGTACAAGCCGTGCTTTCCCAGTGGGCTTACAGGCCTTATCAAGTAAGGCTTATGAGGGTAAGCTGGCATTTGTATCGTGAGACCCGCTTTAGCGGTTTTTCTTAACATAAGTAATAGGGGTTTTTTCGTCAAAAAATTGGGTGTCCATGCTACAATGGTTAACCTTGTTATAATGGGTAGTTAACAAACTGAAAAGGATGTGTCTATTGTGTGGAAAGGACCTGCTGAGGGGAAGGACAAGAGCGACAAAATGGTAGCTGATAGTGGTAATGTCCGCAGGCTGACCGAAACAGCATTGTTAGTAACGCTTATATCGGTTACGGGAGCAGTAAAGCTGCCTGGACTGGTACCGGGGACCGAATTTCAGCTATCGGCACCGCTGGCTGTTGCGATTTGTGCTGTTTTTGGTTTTAAGAGATACATTACTGCCGGTATTTTAGCCAGTGTAATCAGCCTGGCCCTTGGTACCAGTAACCTGCTGAATGTATTCATCGCTATGATCTTCCGGCTGACAGTAGGTGGAATGCTGACTGCTTTCGGTACGTCCTGGCCGGTCATTACTATCGCCGGTCCGGTGGGATCGGCTGTTGCCCGCCTTGCGCTTGGCGGCTTATTGGGGAAAGCGGCGATACCACTGGTGATTGCCGCTATTCCGGGAATGGTTTATACAGCAATTGCCGCCTGGCCGCTCACTATTTTGCTGGTCAGGGTAAAACGGCAGACAGAGAAGGTTGTGGCTCATGCTGTACAGCGTTAGAATGCGATCTGCCCAGGGGGGCGCCCATGAAGCGGGAGGGCGCCATATTTCCGGCGCCGAACGACTGGTGCCGGAACAGCATATTGAGCGGATTGCCGGGGAAATGGTTGCCCGTGCACTCTCTCACTCCCGGGGGAGTGCCGATTTTATTAACATTACTATTGATAAGGTCAGGACTGATGAGCTTTGCACCGTACCTCTGCTTACCGTAAAAACGGTTGATGTGCCTCACGCTGAAGCAGGGCGAAAGGCTGCTATGGCTGCACTGGTCCAGACAGGAGTCAGCGAGCAGGCTGTTCAAGCAGGGATGGAGGCACTACTGGCCTTGCCGGACAGTATGCGCGGCGCTATGCTGCTTTGCGCGGAAACCGGTAAGCGTCTGGATGGCACCGGACAGAGCGGAGTTCGGGTATCCCGAATGGATATTGCTGATGATCAGGACTACCGGCAGTGCCTGGAAAATCTGGGGTTAACGAATGTTCATGTCCGGGAGGCTCTGGTACTGGCATCCAAAGTAGCGGCTGCTCCTGGCGTGGTGGCAGAGCTGTGCTGGTCTGATGACCCTGAGTATACGGCCGGTTATATTGCTTCTGCCAACGGCTATTGCCGGTTCACCCAGCTTAAGTCTTATGGCAGTCCCGTTGGCGGCAGGGTGTTTTTCATTCGTCCCGGCATTGATTTGGAAGCACTTATCGCCTATCTGCGCAGGCAGCCGGTAATTGTTACAGTTAAGTAATTACAGTAGAAAGCAGGTAACCTATGGACTTTTTACATACTGCTTTGCAGCAGCTCGAACAAGAAAATTTATACCGCCGCTTAGTTGACTATACGCCTCAGGATGCTGTTCATGCCGATATAGAAGACAGGCAGTATTTGATGATGGCTGCTAATAACTATCTTGGTCTTACCCATCATCCGGCAGTCCGGCAGGCTGCTGCTGCTGCCAGCCTGACCTATGGAACCGGCTCAGGCGGGTCACGGCTGACAACAGGCAATCATCTGTTTTACCGTCAGCTGGAATTGCAACTGGCTGCTTTTAAAGGAACTGAGGCGGCGCTGGTATTCAATACCGGTTACATGGCCAATGTCGGCACTATTAGTGCTCTCGCTGAGCAGGGAGATGTCATCTTCAGCGATGAACTGAATCATGCCAGCATTATTGACGGCTGCCGTCTTTCCAGAGCGAAGGCAGTGGTATACGGGCACAGCAATATGGACCAGCTGGCCAGCTTGCTAACAAACACGCCCTGCAGCGGCCGGCGGTTCATTATTACAGACGGAGTGTTCAGCATGGACGGTGATATAGCCCGTTTGGCTGATATTGTTCAATTGGCCCAAAAGGCTAATGCGTTTGTCATGGTTGATGATGCTCATGCCACCGGAGTTATTGGACCGGGAGGACGGGGAACGGCAGCCCACTTTGGCCTTGAGGGGCAGGTACATATTTCAATGGGAACACTGAGCAAGTCCCTGGGCTCCGAAGGTGGATACGTTGCCGGCAGCCAGCTATTGATTGACTATCTTGTTAATAAAGCCCGAAGCTTTATCTTTTCCACGGCACTGGCTCCCGCTACGGTGGCGGCAGCATTGGCAGCATTGAACCACTTGTCGGCCAAGCCGGATATGGTGGAAAAACTGGCGGCTAATGCTCAGTATCTGCGGACTGAACTAAACATGGCCGGCTTTGATACTTGCGGCAGCACGACCGCTATTGTACCCGTATTGGTGGGGGATGCGGCGCTGACGGTAGAGTTTGCCCGGTTATTGCGAGACGAAGGTATTCTTGTCTCAGCCATTCGTCCGCCAACGGTGCCGGTAGGGTCCAGCCGCCTGCGTATTACCGTATCGGCAGCCCATAGTCAGGTTGAACTGACCGAGGCTAGTAAAGCGATTTGTACCATTGGACGCCGGTTAGGCGTAATTTAGGGGGTAAAAAAATGGCAGGTTTATTTATTACTGCAACGGATACTGAAGTAGGTAAAACGGTTATAACCGGCGCTATTGCTGCAGCCCTTAAAGCCCGTGGACTGAACGTGGCTGTCATGAAACCGGTAGCTTCAGGGGGGGTATACAATCACGAAGGTCAGCTGATTTCGGAAGATGCCGATTTTCTTATGCAAGCTGCGCTCATACCGGAGGAGCAGCGCAGTCTGGTTAATCCGGTCTGTCTCGAACCGGCGCTCACACCGGCTGTAGCAGCTCAGGTGAGCGGTGTTGTTATTGCTATTGATCAATTGCTGCAGGCTTACCGGACATTGGCTGCCACCCATGATATGGTACTGGTAGAAGGGGTGGGCGGCATTACAGCACCTATTTGGCAAGACTATCTCGTAGCTGATTTGATGGGTGATCTTGGCTTGCCGGCGCTTATTGTTGCCAGACCTAACTTGGGTACCATTAACCATACTGTGTTAACAGCTGCTTATGCTAAAGAGCGCCGACTGAAGGTGGCAGGCATTGTAATTAACAAATGGGAGCAAGAAGAGAATGTATTGCAAACAAGCAATCTTGCTTACATCGAACAACTTACAGGACTGCCTATTGTCGGTAAATTCCCTTATGACCGGGCTGTCTCTGCTCAACAACAATTACACGGAACGTTAGTCGGATTAGCGGAAAAATACTTAAATATGCAAGTAATTGCTGCTATTGCAGCAGGAGGAGAATTACCATGAATAGTGAGTTAAAAGATAAAACGTATGTCTGGCATCCGTTCACCCAAATGCAGGACTGGGTGGAAAATCCTCAGCTTGTCATTGCTGCCGGTGAAGGTATAAAGCTGGTGGATACTGACGGTAAATCCTACTATGACGGCGTATCCTCCTTGTGGCTTAATGTTCACGGCCATCGTAAAGATGCTATTGATCAGGCTATTATCAAACAGTTAGGCAAAATTGCCCACACTACCATGCTGGGATTGGCCAGTGTACCGGCAGCTGAATTGGCAGAGAAGCTGGTTCAGATTGTACCGTCAGGCCTCAAAAAGGTCTTTTATTCCGACAGCGGTTCGACTGCCGTGGAAATAGCCGTGAAAATGGCTTATCAATACTGGCAGTTAAAGGGTAACACGAAAAAACAAAAATTTGTTACGCTAACCAATGCTTATCATGGTGATACGGTAGGTTCGGTTAGTGTCGGCGGCATTGACTTATTTCATCGCATCTTTGGACCACTGCTATTTGAAACTATTCACGCACCGTCACCCTGTTGTTATTATTGTGCTCTTGGGGAAGAGCCGGAACAGTGCGGCCTGGCCTGTACCAAAGAAGTGGAAAAAATACTTGCTGAGCAGCACGGGGAAATTGCCGCTATGGTTGTTGAGCCGCTGGTGCAGGGTGCTGCCGGTATGCTGACTCAGCCACCTGGCTATTTGCGGCGTATCCGGGAATTAACCAAACAATATAATGTGCTCTTAATTGTTGATGAAGTGGCTACCGGTTTCGGCCGCACGGGCAAGATGTTTGCCTGTGAACATGAAGGGGTATCGCCCGATATTATGACCATGGCCAAAGGAATCACCGCCGGGTATTTGCCGCTGGCAGCAACCCTTACGACTGAAGAAGTATATAATGCTTTTTTAGGAGACCGGGCATCACAAAAAACGTTTTTTCACGGTCATTCCTATACAGGAAATGCACTTGCCTGCGCGGCAGCGTTAGCTAATTTGGAGGTTTTTAAAGAGGAGCAGGTAATTGAAGGATTGCAAGCCAAGATCGCTGCCGCAAAAAGTAAATTAGCCGCCTTTTGGCAGTTAACAGCGGTCGGTGACATTCGCCAGTGCGGGCTTATGATCGGTGTTGAACTTATGGCAAACAGGCAGGCAAAGACACCCTTTCCTGCAGATCAACTGACTGGTCATCAGGTATGCATGCTGGCCCGTGAATATGGGCTGATTATTCGCCCTCTTGGCGATGTGATTGTCTTTATGCCGCCGTTAGCCAGCACCGTAAGCGAAATTGAAGTCATGCTGGATATTATCTATCGCTGTATTCAGGAGATAACTCAATAAAATTATTGGTAAGAACATTTTTTTCCAGTTTATTGAGCAACCTAGTCTCCAGGCCGTTTAGAAAGCTCCAGATGTTAGAAGGCCGATGCGAAAAAATCATTTTTTCCCCCTTGGTGCATATCTATATTAGTGGTTGGGCCCTTGAATAACAGGGCTGGCCGTAATGTATAGTATAAACAGAGAAGGGGGAAATGACCGTGATGCGTGTGATCCAGCAGGAATGGAAGTATTTCCTGAGCCTGCTATTGATTCTCCTGATTTTCTCAGTAGCCTACTATGAATACAAGCAATTTGTGTCAAATAAAGCTCTTCAGACATCAAATGAGAAACAACCTACCGTTATTGTCAATACCAGCGGCGAAAAAGGTAAAGCCAGCGATCCGCAGGTAGTCTATATTCAAGGACAGAGCAGTGTTACCAAAGAAGTAGTCTATGTGCCCAAAGAAACAGACGCTAAGACGGGCGTTACCGAGAAGACGGATGTGCAGTTTGAGAAGAAACAGGGTAAAATTTATGTTAAAGTGAACGGTAAAGAATTTGAGGTGCCTGCCGAAGTAAAGGAAGATACGAAATTTGAAAACGGTAAATTAGTTGTTACCGAGCAGACTGAAATGCGGATTAACCTTACTACCCCAAAACCCGCTGTAAATTTGGGGTTAGGGTGGTCCAGCCATGGCCCGGCTGCCGAGATTAACGGACCTTTGTACAAAAATGTGTCCTGGTGGGTATTCGGTGATCAAAAGACAATTGCCGGTGGAGTGCAATTTCCTATTATGAACAAATAATAATTTGGCTCGCATAAAAGCAGCCTGTCCTCTTTTGCTATGAGAGAGGACAGGCTGCCTTTATATTGAGTTTTTTGAGTCTGTTAGGCTCTACGAGATAAGGCTTAAAGATAACTAAATATGGTGTGTGTAGTGTACTTTTGTCTTGATACAAAAGTACCAAAAAATCAAGACCAGTACGGAAATCGCCTTGGAAGCGGACCTCCCTTGCGGAAAGGCCAAAAACTCGCTGCGCTCAAACAGTTGGCCTTTCTTTTCGCAAGGAAGGTCCGCTTCCACCCTGCGGGACGGCGATTTCCGTAAAGGTCGGAAGGACGAAAAGAAGGAACGGAAGAAAGGCTTATCTGCCCGTTCCCCGTTCTTACCGGCCATTTCTGGAAAAAAGACGGTCCGCAGGATGGAAAATGGCCAGCTTACGTTAAGAAATCCATTTGTCTGAGCGAAGCGAGTTTAATGGATTTTAGTAAGCTGGCCGTTTTCCAAGTCTTTTTGGAAGACCGGGCCTAGAATTTTTGGTACTTTTGTTTCGATGACAAAAGTACATACAGCGTCTTATAAAGGAAAAAAAACAGACACCGTTGTGCCGCGAGGCGAGGATTTTACATCAATTGTTAAGTTGTGACGGGCAGCAATGCTGTAGCATACCGCCATTCCCAGACCGATGCCGCCTGCTTTGGTAGTAAAGAAGGGAGTACCCAGTTTTTCTACTACTTCGGTGGTCATACCGCAGCCAGTATCACTTACTGTCAATACTCCTTTATTGTCCTGCACTGAAGTGGTAATAGTGATACAATGTTTTGCCGAAGAGGCTTCGAGAGCATTGTTGTACAAGCTGACAAGCAATTTTGCAATTTCCTGTTCATCTAAAAGCATGTCCGGCAAATAACCCAAATGAAGGGCCAGCGTTTGATCAGCCAATACTGCTTCCAGTTCCATAGTCTGTGCCAGAGCTGAAACGATAGTGTTTAAATTTTGCCATTTACGGTTAATTGATTTGTTGCGGGCTAAAAATAAAAATTGGCTAATAATAGCATTACTATGATCCAGTTCTGTTATCATTAGTTGAAATGCATCCTGTAATTTATCCGGTGCCTTGATAGACATTCTCTGGAGGTAGCCTCTTACCGTGGTCAAGGGATTGCGAATTTCATGACCAATATTGATAGCCATTTCGCCGGCAAAATTTAATTTTTCCAGCATGGCGGCTTTCTTACGCAGGAGCTTTTGCTGCGTAATATCCTTGCCTACAGCATAAATCAATTCTTTTTTCAAAATGGACGTTACTGTCCAGGATAAATTGCGATACATGCCGTCTTTAGCAAGAAAACGATTTTCAAAATATACGTGATTAGGTTCTTGTTCTACTTGCGTCAAGTATGCACGCGTAGTTGGAATGTCATCGGGATGAATAAAATTTACAAGCGGTGTGTTCCTTAACTCATCAGGATGGTAGCCCATGTGTTGGCAGAAGGCGGAATTAATCCGGATTAATTCTTTATTGAAAGTGATAACTAAGAGGGCATCAGGTATTAGCTCAAAAAAATGAGTAAGCTCGTCCTCCCGTTGTCTGCACTGTTCTATTTCCAGCTGCAATGCAGTGTTTACAGCGCGCAGCTCGGTTATATTTTTATTCATAGCAAGCTGGTCTTTTACTGCGGCTTGGTAGAGCGCCTCGCTAGCCTGGGCTCTGGCTCGGTAATGGTGCAACTGTTTTTCCAGATTTGCCACATTATGAGGCCGTCCCCCGAGGAGTATATCGTTTTTCACAGCGGAGCTCCTTTCCATGCCAATACCAACAGTGCATTCTCAAATTTTTTACTTTATTCGCTATAATAGTGAAATAACCTTCCATATTTTGATATAAACACCAAAATTTTTCCATAATAGTTTAAATGCATAGCAACCGGCTGATTTTTTAATGAATATCCTTGTTTTTGCAATTTTGGTGAATCTATCCTATAATGGTAGTGATATGCATATCGGCATGCATCATGTCGAAGCGTAACCATCAGAGGTGAAGTAGACGTGGAAAATTTTCGATTAGTTATTATTACCGGCATGTCAGGAGCCGGAAAAACGCAAGTCGTTCGGGCAATGGAAGATATGGGCTATTTCTGTGTGGACAACTTACCGCCTATGCTCATTCCAAAGTTTGCCGAACTTTGTGCCCAATCAGGTGGGCGGGTTAGCCGTATTGCCCTGGTCGTGGATATCCGGGGAGGCGAATTCTTTGATACGCTGATTCAAGCATTAGAAGAATTGGAAAAGCAAGGCTATTTATATGAAATTCTTTTTCTTGAAGCTTCAGACGAGACTCTTATCCGCCGCTACAAGGAAACACGTCGACGTCACCCCATGTCGCCTCATGGCCGGCTTAGCGAAGGCATTAACCGTGAAAGAGATCGTCTTGAGCACATCCGTGGTCGCGCCACCCGGATCATTGATACATCAGATCTTTCTACAACACAGCTGCGTGAGAAGATCGCCGCATTTTTTGCCGGTGAATTAGAACAAGAACGCATGACAATTACAGTGGTTTCCTTTGGCTTTAAATATGGCATCCCCTTAGATGCCGACATGGTATTTGATGTCCGGTTTCTACCCAACCCTTTTTACGTTGAATCACTGCGTAAAAAGAGCGGTCAAGTGCAAGAAGTAGGCGACTACATCTGGAAGTGGCCGGTAACGCAGCAATTCATGGAGCGTTTGGGTGGTCTGGTTGACTTTTTAGTACCTAATTACGTAAAAGAAGGCAAGAGTCAGTTAATTATTGCTATTGGCTGTACAGGAGGCTTACACCGGTCGGTATTTGTTGCCAACCGGATTTACGAAGGTCTGCGCAACAAGGGCTATAAGGCTAATGTGGAGCATAGGGATATTAAACACAACATCGTTGAGGAGTAGGGCCGGCTGTTGAAAAGCGGCGTCTGGCGTTGTTGCCGTGCGTCCCGGCATCCTCACCGTACTTTCCAGTACGCCTCCGGTCCCGGTACACCCGGCGCCTAGCCATACTTGCTTTTGAACAGCCGGCGCTTGGCGGCGAAGGGGTGACGATGGAGAGGTCGACGGGGTATTGCATCGCGGTGCTCGCAATGGGAACGACGAATGCGGTAATGGGCTATTGAATTCTTCGCAATGGGGCGGAGAAAATTGAAAATAAAAACTCTCTAACCTAGGAGAGGTGACATAATGCAGTTTTTGAAATGGTTGTACCCTGGTATGAAGCTGAAGCGGTGGCTGTTGCTGTTTTCTTTAGGCGTAATTGCTGTCAGCATTGGCTTGGCTGTTGTATTTAACTATAAGTACGTAGGTGCTTTGGAAGAGACTATTTTTAAAATGGTTTATCTTGCTACCGGGAAATACTACTATACCGTAACTGTTATAGTGGGCATTAGTGTTGTTACTTTAGGGTTGATGGTCATGATGTTGGCCACCAGGCAGATTATCCGCTCGGTTATTAGTGTTATTATTCCTGATGGGTCAGAGCGGCTTGTTGAACTGATCTTTCAGAAGCGCAAACTCAACCGGGGACCGTCTGTGGTTGTACTTGGCGGCGGTACCGGTTTATCGGTATTGCTGAGGGGTATCAAAAGTGTTACTAGTAATGTATCGGCAGTGGTGACGGTGGCTGATGACGGTGGTTCATCAGGCCGCATCCGGGAAGATTTGGGGATTATTCCTCCCGGTGATTTGCGCAATTGCCTGGTTGCCTTAGCTGATACCGAGCCGCTGATGGAAAAATTGTTTCAGCACAGGTTTGGCGGCACAGGCAACCTGGCCGGTCATAGTTTTGGCAATCTGTTTATTGCTGCTATGACGGAAGTATTGGGTGATGTTGAACAGGCACTGCGCGAGTCCAGTAAAGTATTAAAAGTCCGCGGCCAGGTATTGCCGGCTTCAACAGAAACGCTCCGGTTAGTGGCAGAAATGACCGATGGCTCTATTGTAGAAGGCGAATCCCGTATTCCGCTAGCTGGCAAGGTAATTAAAAAATTATCCATCCGGCCGGCCCAGGCAGCACCGGTAAAGGCAGCTTTAGATGCAATTCAGGAAGCTGATGCCTGCATATTAGGTCCCGGCAGTTTATATACCAGCGTACTGCCTAATCTGTTGGTTGCCGGGATAGCCGATGCTTTACGGGAGACACAAGCCGTCAAAATTTACATTTGCAATGTTATGACACAGCCCGGCGAGACGGATCAATATACTGCTTCTCAGCACGTGAAAGCCATTTTCGATCATGTCGGGCCAGGGATCATTGATTATGTGGTAGTGAATGTGGAAGGGGTTGCCTGCTCATTGCAGCAAACCTATGCCAGTCAGGGAGCTTTTCCGGTACAGGCGGATATCGAAAATTTGCAGGCTCTGGGAGTTAAGGTTGTAGAAGCCAACCTTATCAGTGAAACCAATTTGGTTCGTCATGATCCGGTGAAACTATCCCGTACCATCATGACGATGGTCTATCAATTAAAGGCTAGCTCAGAGCGAATGAAGCTGCTTGATTATTACTTAATTGGCGAGAATATAAAAGAACTGAAAGATTGAGAGTGAGTGTAATTTGTCTTTTTCGGTAGAAGTAAAAAATGAATTGGCTCGCGTTATCGGTGAAACCGATTGCTGCCAGGTTGCCGAATTGGCGTCACTCATGCGTATGGGCGGCGCGATGCTGATTGGCGGCGGCAATAGCGTAGGGATGAACTTTACAACTGAAAATGCTGCAGTAGCCCGCAAAGTATTATCGCTCATCAAGCGAGGTTTTAATTTAAAGACAGAAGTAATGGTCAGCAGAGGACGGCGGCTCAAAAAAAGCAATTCTTATGTGCTAAAAGTAGTGCCGGCACCAACTGTTACTGACCTTTTAGTTACATTAGGCATTATGCAAGGGGAAAATTTCAATGCCAGTCAGGATGGCGGTTTACTGAAAAAGACCTGCTGCCGCCGCGCTTACCTGCGGGGAGCTTTTCTGGGGGGCGGTTCGGTCAATAAGCCGGCCGGTGACTATCATTTGGAACTTGTTACAGGCAATAATGATTTTGCCAAAGCCTTAGTGCGTATTATGAAATCCTTTGGCCTGCCTGCCCGTATGACTGATCGCAAAAACGACTATATTGTTTACCTTAAAGAGGGAAACGCTATTACTTCTTTTTTGAACATTATCGGTGCCCACCAAGCCTTGATGGATTTTGAGAATGTACGGGTTGTAAAAGACATGCGCAACCAGGTTAACCGCTTAGTCAATTGCGAAACGGCGAACCTGCAGAAAACAGTAAATGCTGCTGTCCGGCAAGTAGAAAAGATTAAACATATTGCCCAGTCAATAGGCCTGGACAAATTGCCTCATGGCCTGCGCAAAGCGGCTGAAGTTCGTTTGGCATACCCGGAAGCTACCTTAAATGAACTGGTGGAAGCGCTGGAGGAAGGAGTATCCAAATCGGGTATGAACCATCGTCTGCGCAAGCTGGAACAATTAGCGGATAATCTTGCTGCAGGAAATGAGCAGGACCAGAAATTGTAATAAAAAGTCTGTATGGATTAAGTATCCAGGCAGGCTTTTTTTGCATCAGAATTCATAGGGTTCATACCCTAGGCAGCTAGGCGAATCAAGGGATGGAGAAGGTTGTACGTTGTGTACTTTTGTCTTGATACAAAAGTACCAAAAAATCAAGACCAGTACGGAAATCGCCTTGGAAGCAGGCCTTCCTTGCTAAAATTCCGAAAACTCGCTGCGCTCAGACAGTCGGAATTTCTTTACGCAAGGAAGGCCTGCTTCCACCCTGCGGGACGGCCATTTCCGTAAGGGTCGCAGGGACGAAAACAAGGAACGAAAGAAGTAGGAGCTTCGTTTCCCTTGTTTCCCGTTCTCCGTTCTTCCTGGCCATTTCTGAAAAAAGGCGGTCCGAAGGATGGAAATACCACCGGCTTACGTTAAGAAATCCATTTGTTTGAGCGCAGCGAGTTTAATGGATTTTAGTAAGGTGGTGGTATTTCCAAGCCTTTTTGGAAGACTGGGCCTAGACCTTGCATAATAGGAAGTTACCGCTTCGCTTGTAACTAAGCGATTCGTATGGCTGCATAGCAGCCAACTCTCTGCTTATGTTGCGATGACAAAAGTACAAACCGTGCTTTTCCCATTCCCTGTGAAGGTTTACTAAGCAGATGTAGTCAAGATAAATTTTATAGCTAAAGCCACTTTAGTGGTTTTCTTATTGAACCGCTAACTAGGAAATCTGATTAGTGCAACTTTAATTTTATAGAAGGAAAATGGATATTAATAGCATATATATATTTGTAGATAATAAATAATTAAAAAGCAGGTGCTCTACTATGAATATCCGTATAGGTCTTCAACTAAAGCTGGTTGCAACCATTATTGCTATACTGCTGGTCGTTTGCCTCAGTATCAGTGTTGTTGCTGTCAATAATATGAAAGCCCAGATTAATGTTGCTGCCATGCAGAAGGTGCAGTCCGATCAGGCTACCGGCCTGGCCATTATTGACGCGCTTTATCCCGGTCCGTGGCAAGTGAAAGACGGGACCCTTTATAAAGGGTCAGTCAAAATAAATGATCACACCGAAATTGTTGATAAAATCGGTACGATGACAAGTGATACGGTGACGATATTTGCCCAGGATACGCGGGTAACTACCAATGTTATGCGCGACGGTAAACGGGCAGTAGGTACGAAAGCCTCTTCCCAGGTGGCTGATGTTGTATTGAAACAAGGTCAGACTTACAGCGGCGAAGCCGAAGTAGTTGGTGTTAAGTATCAGACGTTTTATACACCGCTGCGGGACAGTCAGGGGACAATTATTGGCATGTTTTATGTCGGCGCATCCAAAGAATTTGCCGATCAATTAATGGAACAGTTTTTGCTGAAATTTGCGGCCGTGGCAATTGTGGTATTGTTAGGTGGCTGCGCTGTTACCTGGTATGTGGGACGGCGGGTCGCTCAACCTATTTTAGTTATGAGCAAAACAGTGGGGCAAGTGGCCCAAGGTAACTTGCAGATCGATGCTTTGCCATACCGTTCGAATGATGAAATCGGTGATTTGTGCCGGTCACTGAATCAGATGACCAATAGTCTGCGCCAACTGGTAAGTCAGGTTTCTCAGTCAGCTGATATGGTTGCCGCCTCTTCGGAAGAACTGAGTGCTAATGCTGATGAATCAAGCAGAGCTGCTGAGCAGGTAGCTACAGCAATTGTTGAGGTTGCGGCAGACAATGAAAAACAAGTGAAGACGATGGAGCACACGGTAGCTATTGTTGAGGAAATGACGGCTCGCATCGAACAGGCGGCGGCCAATGCCAATCTTGTTGCCGATATGACCGACAAGACAACTCAGGCAGCCGATACAGGGAGTGAAGCTATCAATAAAGCAGTGCGGCAGATGCACGATATTGAACAATCGGTGGGACGGTCGGCTCAAGTCGTGAGTAAATTGAACAGTCATTCCGTCGAAATCGGCCAGATTGTCGGAACGATTGCCGCTATTGCCGGGCAGACCAATCTGCTGGCCCTCAACGCTGCTATCGAAGCGGCCCGTGCCGGCGAGCAAGGCAGAGGTTTTGCCGTAGTAGCTGAAGAAGTTCGCAAACTGGCTGAACAGTCGGAGGTTGCAACCAAACAAATTGCTGCCTTGATCAGTCAGGTAAGAACAGATACGGCTGAAGCTGTTACTGCCATGCAGTCAGGCGTGACGGAAGTAAATGCCGGCGCTCAGGTAGTGTCTACAGCCGGTCAGGCATTTGGCGATATTCACCATTTAGTGGGCCTGGTGGCCTCGCAAGTGAAAGATATATCGGCAGTTACCAATGAATTGGCATCAGGCAGTCAGCAAATTGTCCAGTCTATCCGTCATATGGAAGTGATTACAGGTAATATGTCTGTCCAGACTCAATCTGTTTCTGATGCCGGACAGGAACAATTAGCTAGTATGGAGGAGGTAGCTGCTGCCAGTCAGGCCTTGGCTAAGTTGGCGCAAGACCTGCAAAATACCGTTTCTCAGTTTCATTATTGAGGTTATAACCTGTTTTTTACCCAATTTTGTAATTTTACAGATCACTCCTTTATTGTTATAATGACATTATGTTTACAACAAGGGAGGTACATATGGTATTAAAATGGATTACAACATGGGTGATTGCAATTGTGGCAATAATGGCGGCAGGCAGTTCTGCACTAGCCGCTAACAGAGATATAGACCCCAGCCAAGTTAACGTACTTCAACTTACGGAATGGCAGATGACAACAAGCAACTATGGCGGTAAGTTATTATTGTCAGATAGTCCTGAAATGGTACCTGCCGACGGAATCATGTATCAAGATACTGTCAATGGTGAGGGACGGCTCTTTTTCCATCATGTGAATGCTACAACTGAGCCGAAAAAAATTGTTGTTCTGTTGGAAAATAGCGGCTCTGAGCCGGCAAATGTAACGGTGTATCAGCATGGTCTGGGAGGCCCCAGCCTGGATTATCTTCAGGTAGGTAAAGCAGTTCAAACCCAGTATTTTGCAATGCGCGACACCTATCTGGTGGAAGTTCCGGCAAAAGGTTCAACTCAGCTGATTTATCAATTAAATGATGCTGTCGTTGAGCCGAATATGCTGGTCAACGGCATGTATGATTTTCATGCCGACCAGCCGGTAACCGTCAAGGTAATGATGCTGCCGGTTAATGCCAATGTTAATAAATTTGCAGCTACTGCGAAAGTGCTGCCTGCCGATAAGTGGCGTTTAAGAGGTACTTTTGAAGGAAAGGACCGCATGCTGATTCCCCATGCTATCTATGACCCGAAAGAGCACGGTACGGTAGCCATCACACTGGCGGACAATAAAACCGATGTTTATATGAAAGGCATTGATGCTACTGACGGTTCGGAAGTGCTCAACTACGGCAACTATGGCGTAGTGTACCGCATGTTTATGCCTTCTCAGGCGAGCGGTAAAATTAGCTATTACCTTAATCCGCGAGGTGGTGAATATGCCGGAGCACTGGGAATAAAATATCAATATGTTCCCGGACAGATGGATACACCTGCCGACCGGCTTTTCTTCGGGGCGGCAACTGAACAGGAAATGCAGCTGCTGGGGAACTTTGACGGCGGTCAGTCCTTATGGTTTAGTTTCTCGCCACCGGGGGCTTCCAATCTGCCGGTAAAAATCATCTTAACGCCAAAGCAGTAATCCCTCGTGATTGACAAGCGGTAAAAAGTATTGTTGCTTTTTCCATTTTGTGTTATCATATATGGAGCAATGGCACATTATTTGCAGCGAGGAGGGATTCATGATGGCAAAGCACGTTATTACCATTAGTACAGCTTCTCTGCAGCAAACGGTACATACCGGTGGCTGCGGTGAATGCCAAACTTCCTGCCAATCAGCTTGCAAAACTTCTTGCACGGTTGGCAATCAGGTTTGTCAGAAGTAAGCCGTAAGGACAGCAGCCCCGTGCTAACGGCATGGGGCTTAATTTTTGCTTTAGTGGCCGGCCGCCGATAAAGGCCCATCTGCGTTGTTACCCTTCCGTGCGCTCGCTTGTCGTACCACCGCTGTACTGTCTGCGCTCACGTACTCAGGGATGCCTAGCAGCTGGACCTTTCTCGACGGCCTAGGCTTAGTGGCGTAGGGGCGAGGGAACGACGAGGGCTCGCATTGCTTCGCTTGTAAGAACGGGGTATTGGCTTATTGTCATTGCGAGAAGCACAGAGATGCGGCAATCTCCCTTTCTCAACAGCCTAAGCTTAGTAGCATAAGGACGAAGGGAACAACGGGGCTTGCATGGCTTCGCTCGCAAGCATGGGGGGGGCTTATGTGCTGTAAGAGCGTATAGGCTTACTGTCATTGCGGGAGCAGCGCGCAATTTCATGACGGCTCGGTTCTTTGTAGCCGTGAAGAGTGGTATAATAGAAAAGGTGGAAAAAATGAACGACAAGATACATAAGTTTTACTCAAACGGTCTTTATACTTTACTTGATGTGAACAGCGGAACTATTCATATTATTGATAAATTGACGTATGATATATTAGATATCTTTACCGGTGAAAACGATGATGCGGTTGTTGCTGCTCTTTCCCATAGCTATAGTGAGGCTGAGCTTCAGGAGGCCCTGGGGGAATTAAAGCAGCTTGTGGAGCAGGAATTGTTGTTTGCTCCGGAGTTGGACGTACCCTTATCTTTCAGCGAGAAGCCCATTGTTAAGTCCATTTGCCTCCATGTTGCTCATGACTGTAATCTGCGCTGTGGCTATTGTTTTGCCGGTACAGGTGATTTCGGCCATAGCCGTGGCCTGATGACTGCTGAGGTAGCTCATCAGGCAGTGGATTTTATCATTGAACAGAGCGGAGTGCGGCGCCACTGTGAGATTGACTTTTTCGGCGGTGAACCGCTGCTGAATATGGATGTTGTCCGTTCTACGGTAGCCTATGTGCGGCAGCGTGAAAAGGAAACAGGCAAGGTATTTAAGCTAACCTTAACAACTAATGGCGTATTGCTTACAGATGATAATATTCAATTTTTAAATGATAATAATATTAGCCTGGTACTGAGTCTGGACGGCAGGCGGGAAGTACATGACTATATGCGGCCCGGCGTCAATGGCAAAGGAAGCTATGATAAGGTTTTTGCCAATATCCGCAAAACGGTTGATTCCCGCAATGGACAAAACTATTATCTACGGGGTACCTTTACCGCTCATAATCTTGATTTTTGTGCCGATGTGCTGTCCATGGCCGACGCAGGCTTTACTTTATTGTCAGTAGAGCCGGTGGTTGGTAAAGACACGGATTATGAAATTAAAGAACAGCACCTGCCGGCGCTGTTTGCTGAGTACGACAAGCTGGCTGAAGAATATTTACAGCGTAAATTGGCGGGAAATGGCTTTGAATTTTTCCATTTTAATATGGATATTCACAAAGGTCCCTGTGTAGCTAAACGCTTAAGCGGCTGCGGTGCCGGTCATGAGTACCTGGCAGTAACTCCTGAAGGCGATTTGTATCCCTGCCATCAGTTTGTCGGACGGGAAGATTATTTATTGGGTAATGTGGTGGAAGGCGTAAAAAGCACCGTATTGCCCCGGCAATTCCGTCAAACTCATGTGCTGAATAAAGAAGAATGCCGCTCCTGCTGGGCCCGCTTCTACTGCAGCGGCGGCTGCCATGCCAATGCCCAGGCCTCTCATGGCCGTATTGACAAGCCTTATGAAATTGGTTGTGAGCTGCAGAAAAAACGCCTTGAATGTGCCTTGATGATCCAAGCCAAATTAGCTTTGGTGAAGGCAGGGAATGAAGCGTAAGTTGTCTAAGTTAACAAGAAGATGTCAGTTAGGCTGCGCTTTGCAGTTTAGGCAGAGGTTGTTATGAAACGACTAGGCATTACCGTTTCCGGCATTGTACAAGGGGTGGGCTTCCGCCCTTTTGTTTACAATTTAGCCCATCGATATAACCTGTCAGGTTGGGTATTGAATAATAGCAGTGGCGTAGAAATGGAAGTAGAAGGTTACCAAGCCGGTTTAGATGGCTTTGTGCTGGCGCTAAGACAGGAAGTGCCGCCACTTGCTGTTATTGGAGAGATATCCCTCACTTCGCGCCCGGTAATGAAAGATTCACAATTTGTTATTCGTTATAGTGTTTCCGGCGCTGCCAAAGCAGCACTGGTTTCACCGGATGTGGCCATTTGTCCGGACTGCCGGCAGGAATTAGGTAATGGTACCGACCGTAGATATCAATATCCTTTTATCAATTGCACCAACTGCGGTCCGCGCTATTCCATCATTCAGGATGTTCCCTATGACCGGGCCAATACGACCATGGCAGGTTTTATTATGTGTGAGGCCTGTCAGCAAGAGTATGACAAGCCAACAGACAGGCGCTTTCATGCTCAGCCCAATGCCTGCCCGGTCTGCGGACCTGCTTATCATTTGCTTGACCGGCAAGGCAATGTTTTATGCGGCGATGTTGTGACTGAAACCCGCAGGTTGGTTAGCGAAGGTAAAATTGTGGCCGTCAAAGGCATTGGCGGCTACCATTTGGCCTGTGATGCCTGTAATGAACGGGCGGTACAAGTACTCAGGCAGCGCAAAATCCGCGAAGATAAGCCCTTTGCCGTAATGGCAGGCAGTTTGGAGACCGTTCGTATGCTGTGTGAGCTGTCCCCGGCAGAAGAACAATTGCTGACCGGTCCAGCCAGACCCATCGTACTGCTCAACAAGAAGCAAACCGGTCAACTAGCAAGCGGTGTTGCTCCAGGCAATCCTCAGCTAGGCGTGATGCTGCCCTATGCTCCGGTACACTGGCTGTTGCTTACCGGTCAGGACATCTGGGTTATGACCAGCGGAAATACCAGTGATGAGCCAATTGCTTATGATGACGCTGATGCGTTTGAACGGCTGGCTGCCATTGCCGACTATTTTCTTGTCCATAACCGTCCGATTGCTAACCGGGCCGATGATTCGGTTGTGCGGGTGTTTCAAAATGAGTCCTATATGCTCCGGCGCAGCAGGGGTTATGTGCCCTCTCCGCTTGAGTTGCACTGGAACTTGCCACCGGTATTAGCAATGGGTGGTGAATTAAAAAACACCTTTTGTCTGACCAGAGGAAAGCAGGCCTTTCTTGGTCCGCATATCGGTGATTTGGAAAATATGGCTACCTTTGCATACTATAAGCAGGCAATTAACCATTTTAAACAGCTGTTTGCTGTTGAACCTCAACTGGTGGCCTATGATCTGCATCCTGAGTATCTATCAACCAAATATGCTCAGCAATTATCATTGCCCACAGTCGGCATTCAGCATCATCATGCTCATGTTGCTGCTGTAATGGCTGAATACGGTTTAAATGAGCCGGTCATTGGTGTGGCTTTTGATGGTACGGGCTATGGCACGGATGGCAATCTGTGGGGTGGCGAGTTTTTGGTGGCCGACCTGGAAGGCTTCAGCCGGCTGGGCCATTGCCAGTACATACCATTGCCGGGCGGAGCGAAAGCCATTACAGAGCCCTGGCGAATGGCGGCGTGGATGCTGCAGGAGCTTTATGGCAAGCAAACGGCTGAGCTTGGTATTGCTTGTACGGAACAACTGCCCGTTAACTGGCAGTTGGCTATGCAGGCAGCGGCCAAGGGATTAAATTCACCGTTTACTTCCAGTGTTGGACGTTTGTTTGATACGGCAGCAGCCCTAATCGGACTGCGTCAGACCATTCATTATGAAGGCCAGGCTGCGATTGAACTGGAATTGGCTGCTGCCGGTATATCAGGAGAGCTGCTGCCCTATCATCTGTCTTCAGGCACACCGGCTATCCTGGACTTTACGCCTGCCTTTGCCGCTATGGTTCAAAGCTTGCGGCACGGTGCTTCCAGCGGATATCTGGCAGCGTGCTTTCACTTGACTTTGGCTGATGCAGCAGTGAGCATGGTGCGGTATATCAGTCAACAAACAGCAATCAGGAAAATCGTTTTCAGCGGTGGTGTATTTCAAAATACAACCTTGTTGTCTCAAATCTTCAGAATGTTGGAAAAAGATCCCTTTTTATTATATGTTCATCGCCACGTTCCGGCCAATGACGGCGGACTGGCGTTAGGCCAGGCGGTTATTGCGGGGAAAAAGCTAGGCTGTTGCTAGGCTTAAGCTGAAAGAAGTAAAGAGGTGGTTAACGTGTGTTTAGCCGTACCAGCGAAAATCGTAGACAAACAAGATATGCTGGCTACTATCGAGCTTAGCGGCGTAACTCGTCAGGTTAGCCTGATGCTGTTACCTGAGGCTGAGCCGGGCGAATGGGTACTGGTCCATGCGGGCTTTGCTATTCAGGTAATTGACGAAGATGAGGCGCAAAAAACATTGGACCTCTTTAGGGAACTGGAGCAATATGAAGAACTTGACCGTTGAAGAAGTCCGTCAAAGTGCCCGGTCTTTAACCAATGAGATAAGCCGTTTAGCAAACCGGCCCATTCGGATAATGGAAGTCTGCGGCACGCACACGGTAGCTATTTTCAAGGCAGGCATCCGGCAATTATTGCCTGAGCAGGTGGAGCTGGTTAGCGGTCCCGGCTGTCCGGTCTGTGTCACTCCCAATGACTATTTAGATACAGCCATTGCCTATAGCCGCAAACAAGACGTGATTATTACCACCTTTGGTGATATGCTGAAGGTCCCTGGTTCGACCTCTACTTTACTACTAGAAAAGGCCCAAGGTGCCGATATCCGCATTGTTTATTCACCGCTCGAAAGTCTGGCAGTAGCCACAAATAATCCCGACAAGAAGGTAGTTTTTCTGGCAGTTGGCTTTGAAACTACCGCACCTACTGCAGCTGCCACTGTACTGGCAGCTGAGCAAGCGGGCCTAGAGAACTTCTTTGTATTAACGTCCCATAAACTGGTGCCGCCGGCGCTGAAGGCACTGCTCGACGACCGGACAACCAAGGTAGACGGCTTTCTGCTGCCGGGACATGTGAGTGCTGTCATTGGCGAACAACCCTATCAATTTCTTATTGACGAATACCATACGCCTGCCGTTATTGGCGGCTTTGAAGCCCTGGATATTTTACAGGCCGTTTATCGGCTGGTCAAGCAATTAGATGAAGGTAAGCCACAGCTGGAAAATCATTACCGCCGTGTTGTCCGGGCTGCTGGCAACAGCACTGCCCGGGCAGTGCTGGAGAAGGTGTATTGCCCGGCGGACAGTAATTGGCGGGGGATCGGTGTCATTCCTTATTCAGGGCTTGCCGTTAATACCGATTATCGCCACTTTGATGCACTGGTCAATCTGCCCGTTGAGGTAGAGCGGCTGCAGGAGCACAAAGGCTGTCGCTGTGGAGAAGTCTTGAGAGGAATGATCAAACCTGGCGAGTGCGCCCTGTTCAGCAAGCTTTGTACACCGGAACATCCTGTTGGCGCTTGCATGGTGTCAGTCGAAGGCACTTGTGCCGCCTGGTTTAAATATGGTGCCGGGAGGTGGCAGTTATGATGAGTGAAACCATTCAACTGGCTCATGGCAGCGGTGGTAAATTAAGCCATGACCTGGTGCAGCAAATTATGCTGCCGGCCTTTTCCAATCCCGCCCTCAATTTGCTTCATGATGGTGCCCAGTTGCCGGTCAGTGGTGGCAGAATAGCTTTTTCTACTGATTCTTTTGTCGTGAAGCCTCGTTTCTTCCCCGGCGGCGACATTGGCAAATTAGCTGTTTGCGGCACTGTTAACGATGTAGCGATGAATGGCGCTATACCGCTTTACTTAAGCGCCGGCTTTATTTTGGAAGAAGGATTTCCGGTTGATGAACTGCGGCAGATTGTTGCTTCCATGGGTCAGGCAGCTATTGAGGCGGGTGTGACGATTGTGACCGGCGATACTAAAGTAGTGGAAAAAGGTGCCGTTGACGGCATATATATAAATACCTCCGGTTTAGGATTTATTCCTGAAGGAGTTACTATTTCCCCGTGCCGTATTAAGCCGGGGCAGGATATTTTTATTAATGGCTATATCGGCGACCACTCTATTGCTGTTATGGGTGAAAGGCATGGGCTGACGCTGCCGGCTACTGTTTTAAGTGATTGTGCCCCCCTGGCAGGTTTGGTCAAAGAGCTGTTGACAGCGGTACCGGATATCGCCTTGCTGCGTGATCCAACCCGGGGCGGCGTGGCAACAACGCTTAACGAAATTGCCGGTCAGGCTAAAGTTGGCATCCGGATGGATGAAACGGCTATTCCTATACGGCCGGAAGTGCAGGCTGTTTGTGATATACTTGGATTTGATCCATTATATTTGGCCAATGAGGGAAAAGTAATTGTAATTGCTGAGCCCTGTCACCGTGAAAAGATACTGGAAACAATGAGGAGCCACCAATATGGTGTTCATGCCCGGCTTATCGGTACGGTTGTTGCTCAGCCTGCCGGACAAGTCGGCTTACAGACGGCTATCGGCGGTATGCGTTTACTGGATATGTTGGCAGGTGACCAACTACCGCGCATATGTTAAGTTACCACTCAGCTAAGGAGGGAAAGCAGCATGCAAATGGACTTTGGTCTTAAACAAGAATTACATCAGAAGCTGGTTATGACTCCCCAACTGTGTCAGGCTATCGCCATCTTGCAGCTTTCCTCTATCGAACTAGCTGAGATGGTCGAAAAGGAATTGCTTGATAATCCCGTATTGGAATTGGCGGAGGTACCCGAGACAAAGTCAACGGAAGCCGAAGCACAGGGAGAAACCCCTGCTTCTACGGCCGAAGAAGTTGACCGGTACCTGGAGTGGGCCGAATATTTTGATGGGCCCACTTATAAAGAATATACGCCCATCGAGAAGAGTGAACAGACTACCTTTGAAGCCTTGGTCTCTAATGCGATAACACTCCAGGAACACCTCGAATTTCAATTGCATATGGCCATATTGAATGATCAGCCCCGTCTGGCAGGTGAATATCTCGTCGGCTGTATTGACGCTAACGGATACTTGCGGGTAACGGTGGAGGAAGCAGCTGAGGCTTTGGGTCAGCCGGTGGAAATGGTGGCAGCCGTACTGGAGCTTATCCAGACCTTCGATCCTGCCGGCGTAGGCGCCCGCAATCTTCGCGAATGTCTTTTGATTCAAGTCCAGCAGGAGGGACTTACCGATCCCATTGTGCTTGCTATAATCGAGAATTATTTGGATGACATCGCAGCGGGCAAGCTAAAGAATATTGCTGACAAACTGGGCTGTACTCCGCGGGCCATTCAGCAGGCTATGGATGTTATTCGCACCTTTGATCCTAAGCCGGGCTGTTCTTTTGGCGGTGGCCAGTCGTTATACATCATCCCCGACATATCGGTCGAAAAGGTAAATGGCAATTATGTGATTATTATTAATGAAACTGATACACCTCACCTTACCATTAATCCTTACTACCGGCATGTGGTGCGTGAAGCTGATACGGAAGCAAAAAAATACGTAGAAGGCCGCATCCAAGCGGCCGTATGGCTGATTAAAAGTATCGAACAACGGCGCCGTACTTTATATAATGTAATGGAAGCCATTGTCCAAATGCAAAAAGATTTCTTTGATAATGGCCCTAATTACCTGGTACCGTTAACCATGAAAAAAGTGGCTGACCAGGTTGGTATCCATGAATCCACCGTTAGCCGGGCCACTGCCAATAAGTATGTACAAACACCGCATGGACTCTTTAGTCTAAGGACTTTCTTTACTGCTGCCGTCCAAAATGCCGATGGCCCTGACGTGGCAGCCGGGCGTATCAAACGGGAGCTTAAAGAACTGATTACCAAGGAAGATCCGGCCCAGCCCTATAGCGATCAAGCACTGACCGATATTTTTGCCACCCGCGGTGTTACCGTATCCCGGCGGACGGTTGCTAAATACCGGGAAGAACTAGGAATTGCAGCCTCGTCCAAGCGGAAAAGATATTAAAAATGATAAAGCGGCCTGCCTGGTTAAGGTAGGTCGCTTTTCGCATAAACTTAGGAGAATATAAGTTTTAGGCCTTAGAAATGAACGCTTTCTGCAAAGAACAGGCTATACCCGATGCTGTACTTTTGTCTTGACACAAAAGTACCAAAAAGTCAAGACCCGTACGGAAATGGCCTTGGAAACAGGCCTCCCTTGCGGAAAGGCCAAAAACTCGCTGCGCTCAAACAGTTGGCCTTTCTGATCGCAAGGAAGGCCTGTTTCCACCCTGCGGGACGGCAATTTCCGTAAAGGTCGGAGGGGACGAAGGCAAGGAACGAAAGAAGTGAGCGGAAAAGGGGACTGTCCCCTTTTCCCTAACAGATATCTTGTGTCAGTGGAACCGTCCCCGCGACACTCTTTGCTCAGCCTGCCATTCCCGTGTCACGCAAACTTTCGTTTTTCCCGTTCTTTCCGGCCATTTCTGAAAAAAAAGATGGTCCGCAGGATGGAAATGCCGCCACCTTACGTTAAGAAATCCATTTGTTTGAGCGCAGCGAGTTTAATGGATTTTAGTAAGGTGGCGGCGTTTCCAAGTCTTTTTTCCAGACTAGGCCTAGACCTTGCATAATAGGAAGTTACCGCTTCGCTTGTAACTAAGCGATTCGTAGGCTGCATAGCAGCCAACTCTCTGCTTATGTTGCGATGCCAAAAGTACAAACCGTGCTTTTCCCAGTGAGCTTATCAAGCCTTATAAACCCAGGTTTAAGCAATAGACCGCCTTGGCGGTTCTCATTGCTATCCCCGCGGCCAATACATAATAATTAAAACACCGGCTAAAGAAATAGCACCACCAATAATATCAAACCGGTCTGGAAGGACTTGATCCACCTTCCATCCCCAGAGAAGAGACAAAACAATAAATATCCCCCCATAAGCAGCATAGACACGGCCGAAATTTGCCGGCTGCAGTGTTGGAATCACCCCGTATAAGACCAGAATGATTGCTCCAAAAAGGGCATACCACAGGCTTCTGCCCTCCCGCAGCCACAGCCAGATCAAATAACCGCCGCCAATTTCCAGTATACCGGCTGTCACAAAATAAAACAGAGATTTTATTACTTCCATATAGATCCTCTCCCATCAATGTTCTCAGCATAAGCCATTTACAATGCTCCGTCAAATATGGCTGTAGTAGGAAATATTTATGCTGTTTGAGAAATAAAAAATGATGTATGCTAAAAAGGGTATAGTAATCCTAGCCGGGGATGTTGGAGGTATGAGAATGAAGATTACGTTTTTAGGCAGCGGCGATGCCTTTGGCAGTGGCGGGCGCTTGCAGACTTGCATTCTGGTGGAGACAGGACAAACTAAGTTTTTGCTTGATTGCGGGGCGTCGTCACAAGTAGCAATTCGCAAAAACCACATTAACCCTAATGAAATTGGCACTATTCTACTAACTCATTTGCATGGCGATCACTTTTGCGGCATACCGTTTTTCATTTTAGATGCGCAGATGATCAGTAAACGGACTGCTCCACTTATCATTATCGGCCCTGTGGGAGCTAAACAGAGGATTTTGGATGCCATGGAGGTTATGTTTCCTGGTTCATCGCGAACGGAACAAAAGTTTCTTGTCGATATTCGCGAGCTAGCTGCAGGAAGTTTTGCTGATGTAGAGGGCCTTCGTGTTACGCCCTATCCTGTAAGTCATCCGAGCGGCAGTCCATCAACAGCTTTACGGGTTGAGACGGCCGGTAAGGTCATTGCCTATACCGGTGATACTGAGTGGCAGGACAACCTGATAACTGCAGCAAGAGGAGCAGATTTATTAATTGCTGAATCCTATTTCTTCGATAAGAAGGTAAGGTTCCACCTGGATTACCGAACCTTAATGGATCATTTAGACGAGCTTCAGGCTAAGCGGTTGGTACTAACGCATATGAGTGACAACATGTTGTCCAATTTAGATAACATCTCCTGTGATTATGCTGATGACGGTAAGGTCATAGAAATATAAGAAAAACCGGTTGAGCTATTGCAAATAAAATTCAGTTTGTTATAATTGAAATGAGCATATGCTCAAATGAGAGGTGGGTTTTATGCCCAGACAACGCTGTTGCGGGTTAATTGAAGAGGCCCCTGGCTGTCAGCGATTTATTCCCGAAGGCAGACGAAGAGGTGAGTCGGTGGTGCTTGGTTTGGAAGAACTGGAAGCTATCCGGCTGAAGGATCAATGCGATATGGAGCAAGTTGACTGTGCGGCGGCTATGGCCGTATCGCGGGCAACTTTTCAGCGAATTTTGCGCTCTGCCCGCACGAAGATTGCCAGCGCTCTGGTTGAAGGCCGCACCATCTTAATCCAAGGGGGGAATTATCGAATGAAAAACCGGATTTTTGAATGTCGTGATTGTGGTAAACGGTGGGAAGAGCCACCTTGCACTGAAGGCGGTAAACACGGTTATGAATTGGCTTGCCCGGCTTGTGGCAGTATGAAGAAGATGAGGATAGAAGAAGACGGCTCCAAGCAAGCCTGCGGTCATAATGATGCTGATCATCAGCACGGTGCAGGCGGTTGCTGTGGTGGCGGCCACCATAAGCACGATTAATTAGGTCTTATTGACTTATGGCCATTTGTGTATTACTATTTTAAGTAATTCTCACATGGATTACAACAAGTGACATACGAATAGAGTTTCCATACAACGACGTATCAACTAAGCAGGAGCAATCGCTTCTGCTTCAGTTGATTTTTTTATAGGATAGGAAGGTAGAAGAGGGGGGAATAACGTGAGTTTATTGCAGCCGACTATGACCATCGGTCAAATAATTGAGCAGCATCCTGAAACGCGGGAAGTATTTGTCAACAATGGCTTCCCCATGTTTGCCGATGATGACGTGCTAAAACAGTTAGGGCTGGTTTTACGGCTAAAAACCGCTTTAAAAAGCAAAAATGTGAATGCTGAAGCCTTTATAAGCTTATTAGAAGATAAAATTTCCGAACAAAGAAGCTACCGAAATATCCAGAGCACGGTATATGCCAATGCTTCCGAACATCTCAGTATGGTAGCTTTGCTGCCCTGCCCGTTGAAAGTTCCTCTGCAAAGCGAGTTGAATGCTTATTTTGAGCAGTTGCTAGAGCAAAAAGGGCTGCCGCTGAATTATTTTATTGATGCCTTCTTTAATAATCATCTGAAATATGATGACTATTTAAATCATATTGAGGAAGCCGATGAAGTTCCTGATGTCATTCTAACCGCAGGCTTTAACTTTTTTTACCGCAACTTTGTTACCCGGTTTATTAATAAAGGAGTATTTGCCACGGTCATGGACCGTCCGGCCCATCATTGCTTAGCCGAAGCCGGTATTATCGACCCGGAAGGGCATTTTACCGTAATTGCTGTTAACATGCTGGTTATGGTAGTAGACAAAAACCGTCTTGGTGATCTGCCTGCTCCTGCCAGCTGGAGTGATTTGTTAAAACCTGAATATGAAAAGAAAGTAGTCATGCGTGGTCACGGCGATGTGTTCTGTGATATTGTCCAGCTTAATTGTTATAAAGATTTTGGTGATGAAGGGCTTGCCAAACTGGGACGGTCGGTAAAATGCGGCCTTCATCCGGCTGAAATGGTTAAAGACCTGTTAAGCAGCCGTAAGGATGTGCCACCCATTCACATTATGCCGTACTTCTTTTTCAAGACCATAAAAGAATGTGACAATATATCGGTAGTATGGCCCCATGAGGGGGCGCTGGCTTATCCGGTATCGGTGCTGGTGAAAGCCGATAAAATGCAAGAATTGAATGAATTGGTTGCCCATCTTACGGGGCCGGAGATTGCCGGTATTTGTTCAGATGCTTATTTCCCTGCCGTTCATCCTGATATTGCCATGAAAGTCCCGGCAAATACGAAGTTTAAGTGGTTAGGCTGGGATTTTATTAAAAGCCATGATATGGAACAACTGACAGAAGAAGTGAATGAGACCTTTCTGAAAGCCTTCAATAGCGGGGAAAAGACATGACTAAGCTGATTACCGTTGCCGGGCCGCCTTCGGCAGGCAAAACCTCGGTCATCATAAAGATTATTGAAGCGCTGCGGCAGGAAGCTGTCCAGGTGGGAGTTGTAAAATTTGATTGTCTGTCAACGCAGGATCAGGCAATATACCAGAAAAAAGGGATAGCTGCCCGGATCGGTCTGTCCGGAAATCTTTGTCCTGATCATTTCTTTGTCAGTAATATCCAGGATTGTCTGGAATGGGCAGGGCGTAATCACTGTGACCTGCTGATTAGTGAAAGTGCCGGTTTGTGTAACCGCTGTTCACCGCATATTCGTGATATTATGGCTGTTTGTGTAATTGACAATCTGAGTGGCGTCAATACTCCCCGGAAAATCGGTCCCATGTTAAAGCTGGCCGATATTGTCATTATAACCAAAGGCGATATCGTTTCACAGGCTGAACGGGAGGTATTTTCCTTTCGGGTACGGCAAGCCAATCCGGGAGCGATTATTACTCACGTTAATGGCATTACCGGACAAGGTGCACGGGAAGTGAGCCAGCTATTTAAATCAGCAAACACTGTTGATAATCTTGCCGATTATCAGCTGCGATTTTCTATGCCTGCCGCTACCTGTTCCTATTGTCTGGGCCAAACACGGATCGGTGAAAATTTTCAAATGGGTAATGTACGTAAAATGAATTTAAGCTAAAAGGTGGTTTTGTTTGTGTGGGATAGTCTGGCAGCAATCACGATTAAAGAAATGTTGACAGCATATCCGTATGCCCTTGATTTTTTTGTACCTTTGCCAGCCTTTGATGAAGAGGCAAACTGTACTGTTGCAACGTATTTTGACAGTATTGAGCAAGAGGCGTTGCAGGACCTGGGAATAGGGAGGCAGGAACTGGTTACCCAATTTGCTGCCTTTCTGACGCAAATGGAACAATTGAAGGAACAGAAAACAGCAATTGAGTCTATTACCATCCTTGGCGGGCAGGATAAACAGGGCAATGCCGAAAATTGCAGTATAACCATTTTTGCCGGCGAGATTGTCTCCATTGTAGGGCCAACCGGTTCGGGTAAGAGCAGGCTGCTGGCTGATATCGAGTGGGTAGCCCAGCATGACACGCCTACCAACCGCCAAATACTGCTGAATGGCCAACTGCCTGACAGTAAATACCGGTTTTCCATTGAACATAAGCTAGTGGCACAGCTTTCCCAGAATATGAACTTTATTATGGATTTGACGGCAGCCGAGTTTGTCAGTATGCATGCCGAGAGCCGGATGCTGGAAAATGTACAGCAGCTTACAGATAATATTATTGCCAAAGCCAACGAGCTGGCCGGTGAGCAGTTTGCTCCGGACACTCCCGTTACGTCGCTGAGCGGTGGCCAGTCACGAGCCTTAATGATTGCCGATACGGCTTATCTAAGCTCATCGCCAATTGTGCTGATCGATGAGATTGAGAATGCCGGAATTGATCGTAAGAAAGCTTTGCGACTGTTAATTGATAAACAAAAAATCGTCTTAATGGCGACTCATGACCCTATATTGGCATTGATGGGCAATAAACGAATTATCATTAAAAATGGCGGAATTGCTAAGATTATTCATACCTCGGAAAAGGAGAAGCTTCATTTAGAGGTCCTGGAAAAACTGGACCGGCAAATGCAGACTATCCGGGAGAGGCTGCGCAGCGGCCAGTCCATTGATGACTTGCCGGAGGGGTTGTTCTGATCTTTTCCATTGCAAGCTATCGTGATTTACTGGCATAATAGACATAGAGATAATACTATTCAGTGCTAACTGGAGGTAGTTATGATACAACAGAACCGTCCCCCTGTACCGGTTTGGCTAAGACAAATGGTAAGGCAGGCTAAGCGGTATAACAGCGGCTCTTTGCACAGCCAGACCTGCGAACAGATGCAGCACCATCAATTGAATACTGTTTGTGAAGGTGCCAAATGCCCCAATCAGGGCAGTTGTTTTTCTAAGGGTACGGCTACTTTTTTAATTCTTGGCAAGTCCTGTACGCGTAACTGTGCTTTTTGTGCTGTTGAACATGGCCAGCCCGGCCCGGTTGATGCCGATGAACCGCGGCGACTGAAAGAGGCTGCAGAAGCTATGAGGCTGCAGCATGTGGTAGTGACGGCTGTTACCCGCGATGATTTGTCTGATGGCGGGGCCAGTCAGTTTGCTGCGGCGATTACAGAGCTCAGGACGCTGGCCCAGCCGCCGGCAGTGGAAGTACTAACATCGGATTTCCAGGGAAATACGGAAGCTATTGCTGCCGTATTGGAGACATCGCCGGAGATCTTTGCCCATAATGTGGAAATGGTGCCTCGCCTGTATGCTGCAGTGCGACCGGGAGCAGAGTATAGCCGGTCGCTGGCAGTCCTCAGCTATGCGGCAAAGCACGCTGCTGACAGTACGGTCATTAAGACCGGCTTTATGGTAGGGTTAGGTGAAGAACGGGACGAGATCAGGCAATTGCTTTGTGATTTGCAGGCAGCAGGCGTCCGGATGATTACCATCGGCCAGTATTTAGCACCAACTATGCGTCATTATCCTGTACAGCGTTATGTCACGCCTGATGAGTTTAATCAACTAGCGCAAGAGGCAATCCAACTGGGCTTTGCCAGCGTCGCTGCCGGACCGCTTGTGCGCAGTTCTTATCACGCCGGGGAATTTTACCAGGAAATGCAGCTCTCACGGTAACAAAGGGCCGCAACTGCCGAAAAAGGTTTATCAGCAGGGAATTTCTATCAATAGGCGAATAGGTAGGCAGAGACTAAGAATTAAAGAAGGCGATTTAGTGTGATCCCACAAGGTGTATTAAAACTCTTATGCAATGGGCCGGTTATTCCGGCAGTCCGCAATCCCGATGATTTCAAACTTGCCATGACTAGTACATCACCAGGAGTTATTTTATTATTTGGTGATATAAATACATTGCCCGGCTTATTGGAACAGGCCAAGCAGCATAAAAAGCGGCTGATTATTCATCTCGATTTAGTAGAAGGTGTTGGCAGGGATAAAGCCGGCATCAAGTTTTTGGCCCGCATGGGCGTTTCTGCCCTCATTACCACTAAATCCCATCTTGCTAAAATAGCCCGTGAGGAAAGCATGATTGTTATTCAGCGACTTTTTTTGATGGATTCGGAGGCCTTGAAATCGGGTATTCAATTTCTTCGCGGTTTTAAACCGGATGCTCTGGAAGTCCTGCCGGCCTCCATTCCGGCCGCAGCAGTGCAGGAGCTTATCCGGACAACGGGCTTGCCTATTCTGGCCGGTGGGCTGATGACTACCGTGGGAGATGTGCAGCAGGCAATTGCTAACGGGATTTGCGCAGTCAGCACAAGCCGGAGAGAATTGTGGTCAATAGATATCTGAATATAGCAAAAAGTTAATTAACTAGCAGGAATTATGAAAGTAGTAGCGAATACTTACTAATAACCGAATATCGGGACACTGTTATAGAGAAGTCCGCTTATCTCATGTATCTGACATGGTTTAAGTCGGCTTTTTATTTTTCAGTAAGTAATAACGTCTAAAGAAAAAAACTCGTCCTATATTTGGAATATTATATGTAATTTCGAATATAGTTTACTAATTAAATCATGAAGGACAGAGAATTAGAGAAGTCCACATTACACGCTACCGAGGAGGTAGGGGTAATTTGGGCTTCTTTTCTGTCTTTTTAGCAAAGGAGGATGATTGGTAAAATTTTGTCCCAAACTGGGTTATCAGCGTTGATAATAATAAGGAGGGATTGACAATGACAAGTCCATTGATAGGTGAATTTATCGGAACAGCAGTATTGATTATTTTTGGTAATGGCGTGGTAGCCAGTTGTCTGTTGAATAAGAGTAAAGCCCAGGGAGCCGGTTGGGTGGCTATCACTGCCGGCTGGGCCTTTGCGGTTATTATGGGCGTATTTACAGCGAATGCACTGGGATCAGCCCAGGCCGATCTTAATCCGGCCGTAACGCTGGCCAAAACAATTGGCGGTGTATATACAACCTCCCAGGCCATCAGCACTATTATTGCAGAAATTGCCGGTGGTTTTGCCGGTGCGTGTATTGTGTGGCTTTTCTTTATGGATCATTGGAGTGTAACGGAAGATAAAGGTCTCAAACTGGCCTGCTTTTCCACCGGTCCGGCTATTCGCAATTCCACAAATAATCTTATTTCCGAAATTATTGGCACCTTCATGCTTGTCTTTGTTATCTTTTGTATATTCTCCAAAGCTGTCGGTGGGGTAGCTCCCGGATTTGGTCCCTATCTGGTCGGTATGCTGGTATGGGCTCTTGGCTTATCCCTTGGTGCAACTACCGGTTATGCCATCAATCCTGCCCGTGATCTCGGACCCCGTTTGGCTCATGCCTTTTTACCCATTGCCGGCAAAGGGGATTCCGACTGGGGCTATGCCTGGATTCCGGTAGTCGGCCCATTCATAGGCGGCGCATTGGCCGCACTGGCTGCCATCATGTTTGGTATACTCTGATTACTGTTGTAGCGCAAAGTGTCACAAATAATAGCTTTAGCGTAAAATGTAAGGAGTGAAAAAAATGACAAAGAAATATGTATTGGCTCTTGACCAGGGAACAACCAGCTCGCGTGCTATTCTGTTTGACCAGGGCTCCAATATCGTTGCCCTATCCCAAAAAGAATTTACTCAAATATATCCTAAAGCCGGCTGGGTTGAGCATAATGCCGACGAAATCTGGGGTACTCAGATTGGTGTGGTTGCCGAGG
>Ga0366772_1020_pt1 | contig 28547 bp, 23 predicted proteins | sample BONcelN113001C11_FD_207089 | JGI IMG/M metagenome (GOLD analysis project Ga0366772, IMG submission 207089) | Enriched cells from coal bed in the Powder River Basin, Montana, United States - BONCAT cells N11 rep2 HSBNCT.N11.300.1.C11 ...
TTCCTGGCCGGTCCGGATCAACGAGGCAACGATGAATTTGTGGGCTTATATAGCGAAACGCTTGTTGCTGATGCTGCCGACGCTGATCGGCGTGGTCAGCATCACCTTTGCGGTGATTCAGTTCGTGCCGGGCGGCCCGGTCGAGCAAGCGCTGATGGAACTCAAGGGACGGGCCGGTGCGGGCGAGGCATCCGGCGGCGGCGCGGCCGAATACCGTGGACGGCAGGGCATCGACCCCGAGCGCGTAGCCGAAATCAAGGCGTTGTACGGTTTCGACAAGCCGGCGCACGAGCGTTTCTGGCAAATGCTGAAAGGCTTTGCCACTTTCGATCTGGGGCAGAGCTTTTACCATCACAAGGATGTCTGGGAACTGGTCAAATCGAAGCTGCCGGTATCGATCACGCTGGGCTTGTGGACGTTCTTCCTGACCTATTTCGTCTCGCTGCCGCTGGGGATCGCGAAGGCGGTGCGCGAAGGCAGCCGTTTCGATATGGCGTCGAGCATGCTGGTATTGGTCGGCTATTCGATTCCGGGCTTCGTGCTGGGCGTGTTCCTGCTGGTGATGTTCGGCGGCGGCAGCTTCCTGCAATGGTTCCCGCTGCGCGGCCTGACTTCTGACAACTGGGAAACCCTGTCCGTGGTCGGCAAAGTGACCGATTATCTGTGGCACATCACGCTGCCGGTGACCGCTTCGGTGGCAGGTTCGTTTGCAGTGATGACGATGTTGACCAAGAACACCTTCCTGGAAGAGATCCGCAAGCAATACGTGCTGACCGCGCGCGCCAAGGGCTTGAGCGAAAACACGGTGCTGTACAAGCATGTGTTCCGCAATGCGCTGATTCCGCTGGTGACCGGTTTTCCAGCCGCCTTCATCGGCGCTTTCTTTGCCGGCAGCCTGCTGATCGAAACGCTGTTCTCGCTCGATGGCCTGGGCCTGCTGTCGTACGAATCGGTAGTGCGGCGCGATTATCCGGTGGTAATGGGCACGCTGTATTTGTTTACGCTGATCGGTCTGGTGGTCAAATTGCTGGGCGACCTGTGTTACATCTGGGCCGATCCGCGCGTCCAGTTTGAAAGTCTGAATCGATGACAACTCTTTCCGTTTCTCCCGGGCGTCGGATCTGGCTGCGTTTCAAGGAAAACCGCCGTGGATACTGGAGCCTGATCCTGTTTTGCGGCTTGTTCGGCCTGAGCCTGATGGCCGAACTGCTGTCCAACGACAAGCCGCTGGTGGCGCGCTACAACGGCGAACTGGTGTTCCCGGTATTGCACACTTATTCGGAAAAAACTTTTGGCGGCGACTTCGATTCGCCGGCCGATTATCTCGATCCATTCATCCGCGACCAGTTCAGGAAAAACGGCAACTGGGCGATCTATCCGCCCAATACTTACCGTTTCGACACGCTGAATTATTTCGCCACTTCGCCGAATCCGGCTCCGCCGTCCGGCGAAAATTGGCTCGGCACCGACGACCGCGGCCGCGACGTGACCGCGCGCCTGCTGTACGGCTTCCGGGTTTCGGTGCTGTTTGCGCTGGCGCTGACTTTTACCGGCGTGCTGCTGGGCATGGTCACCGGTGCGGTGCAGGGGTATTTCGCTGGCAAGACCGATTTGCTGTTTCAGCGCTTCATGGAAATCTGGAGTTCGATGCCGGAACTGTATTTGCTGATCATCTTCGCGTCGATCTTCGAGCCCAGCATCAGCCTGTTGCTGATCCTGCTGTCGCTGTTCGGCTGGATGGGCTTGTCGGATTATGTGCGCGCCGATTTTCTGCGTAACCGCAACCTCGAATACGTGCAGGCGGGGCGTGCGCTGGGCTTGTCGAATGCGCAAATCATCTGGCGCCATGTGTTGCCCAACAGCCTGACACCGGTGGTCACTTTTCTGCCGTTTCGCATGAGCGGCGCGATCCTGGCGCTGACCAGCCTGGATTTCCTCGGCTTGGGCGTGCCGCCGTCGACGCCCAGCTTGGGCGAGCTGCTGGCGCAGGGCAAGAACAATCTGGATGCCTGGTGGATTGCGCTGTCGACCTTCGCGGTGCTGACCATCACCTTGCTGCTGCTGACCAATATCGGCGATGCCTTGCGCAATGCGCTGGATGTGCGGAGGAAGGCATGAGCCTGCTGGAAATACAGAATTTAAGCGTGGCGTTCGGCGCGTCCACCGTAGTCGATGATGTCAGCTTCACGATAGCCGCTGGCGAAAAACTGGCGATTGTCGGCGAATCCGGCTCCGGCAAGACCGTCACCGCCTTGTCGCTGTTGCGGCTGAACCAGGATGCGCGCTATGCGGGACGGATCGAATTCGAGGGGCAGGACATCCTGACCCGCTCCGAGGCCGCGATGCGCGCGGTGCGCGGCAAGGACGTGGCGATGATTTTCCAGGAGCCGATGACGGCCCTGAACCCGCTGTTTACGATCGGTAATCAGATTGCCGAAGTCCTGATGCTGCATGAAGGGATCGGCGCCAAGGCTGCGGCGCTGCGCACCGTCGAGCTGCTCGACAAGACCGGCATTCCGGAACCGGCGCGCCGGGCCCTGTCGTATCCGCATCAACTCTCCGGCGGCCAGCGCCAGCGCGCGATGATCGCGATGGCGCTGGCCTGCAAGCCGAAACTGCTGATCGCCGACGAACCGACCACCGCGCTCGACGTGACGATCCAGGTACAGATCCTGGAGTTGCTGAATCAATTGCAGCGCGAAGAAAACATGGCGGTGCTGATCATCTCGCACGACCTGAATCTGGTGCGCCATTTTGCCGACCGGGTCGGCGTGATGGAACAGGGCCGTCTGGTCGAAATTGCGCCGACTGCAGAGCTGTTCGCCGATCCGCGCCAGCCCTACACCCGCAAATTGCTGGCCAGCCGTCCGCAGCGCCGCGTCAATCCGGTGGCAAGCGATGCGCCGCTGCTGCTGGCCGCACAACAGTTGAGTTGCGCGTTCCAGATCAGGCAGGGCTGGTTCAGGAAATCGCCATTCGTCGCAGTCGATGACGTCACGCTGACGCTGCAACAAGGCGAAACGCTGGGCATCGTCGGCGAATCCGGCTCCGGCAAATCGACGCTGGGCATGGCCTTGCTGCGGCTGTCGTCGGCCAGCGTCGAGGGAAAAATCCAATTCGACGGGCGACCGGTGAGCGCGATGTCGAGCGCGGCGATCCGGCCATTGCGGGCCAAGATGCAAGTGGTGTTCCAGGACCCGTTCGCGTCGCTGTCGCCGCGCCGCACCATCGAGCAAATCGTCGGCGAAGGGCTGGCCCTGCACCAGCCGCAACTGGGCGCCGCCGGTCTGCGCGCCGCGGTGCTCAGTGGTTTGCTCGAAGTCGGCCTGAGCGCCGACATGCTGTCGCGCTATCCGCATGAATTTTCCGGCGGCCAGCGCCAGCGCATCGCGATCGCCCGCGTGCTGGTGTTGAAGCCGGCACTGATCCTGCTGGACGAGCCGACTTCGTCGCTGGACGTCTCGGTGCAGCAGCAGGTGTTGCTGTTGCTGGCCGAATTGCAGCGCAAATACGGGATGGCCTACCTGTTCATCAGCCACGATCTGGCGGTGATTCGCGCGATGGCGCACCGGGTGCTGGTGCTGAAAGATGGCAAGGTGCTGGAAGCCGGTCCGACCGAGGCGATTTTGTCGCACCCGAGTCATCCGTACACGCAACGATTGCTGGCCGCTTCGGCTTATGCGCTGGATGGGCGTGCTGCGCCGGGATTGCCGGCCGAAGTCGCTTGAGCTGTTTATTTAAAAAAACAGGGAGTATAGTTAATAACTTACTATCCATCGCCTGAATATATACGGACATGAAAAATACAGTGCTTGGTATATTAACGAAAAACTGGCTCGATGCTCGTCAAGGAGATGAATCATGAAACATATGCATATTCGTCCTATTTCCAAACCGCTTTGCATATTGATGACTGCGCTACTTTTGACATCGTGCAGCACGGTCCAGACCACGCAGGGCGGCGCAGTCGGGGTTGGCCGTACCCAAAGAATGTCGGTGTCGGAACAGCAGGTGGAACAAGCTGCGCGCGAGCAATACGCGGAAGTGCTGGCCGATGCGCGCAAGAAGGGCACGCTGAACCGGGATGCCGCGCAACTGAACCGGATTCGCAGCATTTCGAGCCGCCTGATCGCGCAGACTGCGGTATTTCGCCCTGATGCGCGCAACTGGCAATGGGAGCAGAACCTGATTACCGCGCCCGAAGTCAATGCCTGGTGTATGCCCGGCGGCAAGATTGCGGTGTACACCGGCTTGATCGAAAAATTACGCATCACCGATGATGAGCTGGCTGCGGTGCTCGGCCATGAAATCGCTCATGCGCTGCGCGAACACGCGCGCGAGCGTGCTTCGCAGCAAGTGGGAACGGACCTGGCATCGGCCGGCGCCGAAATCCTCGGCGCGATTTATGGCATCGAGGGCATAGGCAAGATTGCCAGTACCGGGCTGCAACTCGGTATCGGCTTGCCGAATTCGCGCCTGCATGAAACCGAAGCCGATCGCATCGGAATTGAACTTTCCGCCCGCGCCGGTTTTGATCCGCGCGCGGCAGTGAGCCTGTGGCAGAAAATGGCGCAAGTCAGCAGCGGTGCACCGCCGGAGTTCCTGTCCACTCATCCTTCGCGTGAAAATCGGATGAACGATTTGAATGATTATGCGCAACGCGTGATGCCGCTATATGAGCAAGCCAGGAAAAAGCGCTGACTGCGCGTTGCGCGCCACGCGCAATCGGCTTTGAAATGCCTGTAAATATGGCATAATCGAAAGCTGATCCAGGCATTTACACGCGTATTTACACACTATTCCAGCTAAAACATGGCCAAGACGCTCTACGACAAACTTTGGGATTCGCACGTTGTACACGTCGGCGAAGACGGTACCACGATACTGTATATCGATCGGCATCTGCTGCACGAAGTCACCAGCCCGCAGGCTTTCGACGGGCTCAAGCTGGCCGGGCGCAAACCGTGGCGGATAGCAGCCAATTTGATGGTTGCCGACCACAATGTGCCTACCACCGACCGCATCAATGGCATTGCCGACCCGACTTCGCGCCTGCAGGTGGAAACCCTGGATGCCAATGCGGCTGAATATGGTCTGACCTATTTCAACATGCGCGACAATCGCCAGGGCATCGTCCACGTGATCGGGCCGGAGCAGGGCGCAACGCTGCCCGGCATGACGGTGGTCTGCGGCGATTCGCATACTTCGACCCACGGCGCATTCGGCTGTCTGGCGCATGGCATCGGCACTTCCGAAGTCGAACACGTGCTGGCAACGCAAACCCTGCTGGCGAAAAAATCCAAGGCGATGCTGGTGCAGGTGGATGGCGCATTGCCGTTCGGCGTCACTGCCAAGGATATCGTGCTGGCGATCATCGGCAAGATCGGCACCGCAGGCGGCACCGGTTACGCGATCGAATTCGCCGGCTCGACTATCCGCAGCTTGTCGATGGAAGGCCGGATGACGGTCTGCAACATGGCAATCGAAGCCGGCGCCCGCGCCGGCATGATAGGCGTTGACGACACCACGATCAATTATGTGAAGGGACGGCCGTTGTCTCCGGTCGGTCCGCACTGGGATCGGGCGGTCGATTACTGGCGCACCTTGCATACCGATGCAGGCGCCCGCTTCGACCTGGTAGTGACGTTGAACGCCGCCGAAGTCAAGCCGCAAGTGACCTGGGGTACTTCGCCCGAGATGGTGGTGTCGATCGAGGACCGGGTGCCGGACCCTGACAAGGAAAAAGATGCAGTCAAGCGCGACGCGATGGAAAAAGCGCTCGCTTACATGGCTCTGAAACCTAATACTGCAATCTCCGACATCCGCATCGACAAGGTTTTCATCGGCTCTTGCACCAATTCGCGCATCGAAGATTTACGCGCTGCCGCTGCCGTGGTGCGCGGCAAATACCGGGCTTCGAACGTCACGCTGGCGATGGTGGTGCCGGGTTCCGGTCTGGTCAAGGATCAGGCCGAGCGTGAAGGATTGGACAAGATTTTCCGCGATGCCGGTTTCGAGTGGCGCGAGCCTGGCTGCTCGATGTGTCTGGCGATGAATGCCGATCGCCTGGAACCGGGCGAGCGCTGCGCGTCGACTTCGAACCGCAATTTTGAAGGACGTCAGGGACAGGGCGGCCGCACCCATTTGGTGTCGCCGGAAATGGCAGCTGCGGCCGGCATTGCCGGACATTTCGTCGATGTGCGCCAGTTCCGTTGATCCACTTATCAGAAAATTCTTATGAAAAAAATATTCGCACTGATCTGTATCGGATTCACCCTCAGCGCCTGCAACACCGTGCAGGGGATCGGCCGGGATGTCCAGAAGGCCGGTTCGGTGGTTGAAGGCGCGGCCAGGAATTAAAGCAGAGATATCATGGAAAAATTTACCGTACTCGATGGATTGGTCGCACCGCTGGATCGTGCAAACGTGGATACCGATGCCATCATCCCGAAGCAATTCCTGAAATCGATCAAGCGTTCCGGTTTCGGCCCGAACCTGTTTGACGAATGGCGTTATCTCGATCACGGCGAACCGGGGCAGGATAATGCGCGGCGTCCGGTCAATCCTGATTTCGTGCTGAATCAGCCGCGTTATCAGGGCGCCTCGATCCTTTTGACGCGCAAGAATTTCGGCTGCGGCTCATCGCGCGAGCATGCGCCCTGGGCACTTGAGCAATACGGTTTTCGCGCTGTGATTGCGCCGAGCTTCGCCGATATCTTCTTCAATAACTGTTACAAGAATGGCTTGCTGCCGATCGTCTTGACCGAGTTGCAGATCGATCACCTGTTCGATGAAGTCAAGGCGTTCCCGGGTTTCCGGTTGGTCATCGACCTGGATAAACAGTTAGTGACGACCACCAATGGCAGCGTAGCGTATCCATTCGATATCGATTCATTCAGGAAATATTGCATGCTCAACGGGCTTGACGACATCGGATTGACCTTGCGTCAGGCCGATACGATCCGCGCTTTTGAAGAGCGCCACATTGCGTCGCAACCCTGGTTGGCCAACACTATTTGATGCCTGCATTTGCATTGCCCCGTTAATCATTGAGTCATTTATAGCAAAGAACCACCATGAAAATCGCAGTCTTGCCGGGTGACGGCATCGGCCCTGAAATCGTCGAACAAGCGGTGTTGGTACTCAACGCGCTGGGCGAATCCTTCGAGATGGAAACTGCGCCGGTCGGCGGCGCGGGTTATGAAGCGCACGGCCACCCGCTGCCGGAAGGCACGCTGAAGCTCGCGCAAGAGGCCGATGCGATTCTGTTCGGCGCGGTCGGCGATTGGAAATACGATACGCTGGAACGTGCGCTGCGTCCGGAGCAGGCGATTCTCGGCTTGCGCAAGAATCTGAATCTGTTTGCCAATTTCCGACCTGCGATTCTGTATCCGGAACTGGCCGGTGCCTCGACCCTGAAGCCGGAAGTGGTTTCGGGGCTGGATATTTTGATCATCCGCGAACTTACCGGCGATATCTATTTCGGCCAGCCGCGCGGCGTGCGCGAATGCCCGGACGGTCCGTTCAAGGGCCAGCGCGAAGGTTTCGACACGATGCGCTACGCGGAAGGCGAAATCCGCCGCATCGCCCACGTCGCCTTCCAGGCTGCGCAAAAGCGCGACAAGCGGCTGACCAGCGTCGACAAGGCCAATGTGCTGGAAACCTTCCAGTTCTGGAAAGACATTGTCATCGACGTGCATCGCGAATATCCGGATGTTGCGCTCGATCACATGTATGTCGATAACGCTGCGATGCAATTGGTACGGGCGCCGAAGAAGTTCGACGTCATGGTCACCGGCAATATGTTCGGCGACATTCTGTCGGACTGTGCCGCGATGCTGACCGGTTCGATCGGCATGCTGCCATCGGCTTCGCTGGACGCCAATAACAAGGGTCTGTATGAGCCGTCGCACGGTTCCGCACCCGATATCGCCGGCAAGGGCGTGGCCAATCCACTGGCTACGATTCTGTCGGCAGCGATGATGTTGCGCTATTCGCTGAACAAGGCAGAACAGGCCGACCGGATTGAAGCGGCAGTCAAGAAAGTGCTGGCGCAAGGCTTGCGCACACCGGATATCTTTGAAGCGGGCACGCGCAAGGTTAGCACCAAAGAAATGGGTGCAGCAGTCTTGCAGGCGCTGGCCTGATAACGTCTTACATTGAAATATTTTCAAAATTGCACCTGAGGAAATCATGAAATTAGTCGGTTTGGTCGGTTGGCGTGGCATGGTCGGTTCGGTCCTGATGCAGCGCATGCAGGAAGAGGGCGATTTCGCCCATATCGAACCGGTGTTTTTTTCGACATCGAACACAGGCGGCAAAGCGCCCGCGATGGCGAAAAATGAAACAACGTTGAAAGACGCCAGCGATCTTGACGCACTCAAGAAGTGCGACGTGATCATTACGTGCCAGGGCGGTGAATACACCACCGACGTGTTCCCGAAATTGCGTGCAGCCGGCTGGAATGGCTATTGGATCGATGCGGCATCGACCTTGCGGATGCAAGACGATGCCGTGATCGTGCTCGATCCGGTGAATCTGGGCGTGATCAAGACTGCGCTGGACAATGGTGTTAAAAATTACGTCGGCGGCAATTGCACGGTATCTTGCATGCTGATGGGCCTGGGCGGCTTGTTCCAGCATGATCTGGTCGACTGGATGACCTCGATGACCTATCAGGCTGCATCCGGCGGCGGTGCCCAGCACATGCGGGAATTGCTGAATCAATTCGGTGCAATCAATGCATCGGTGAAGGCGCTGCTGGATAATCCGGCTTCCGCGATCCTTGAAATCGACCGTCAGGTGCTGGCGAAACAGCATGCACTGAGCGCCGATGAGACCAAGCAATTCGGCGTTCCGCTGGCCGGCAACCTGATTCCGTGGATCGACAAGGACCTCGGCAACGGGATGTCGCGCGAAGAATGGAAAGCCGGCGCCGAAACCAACAAGATCCTCGGCCGGGGTGAGGGATTTGGCTCTGAGGCGATTCCGGTAGATGGTTTGTGCGTACGCGTCGGCGCAATGCGCTGCCATTCGCAGGCCTTGACCATCAAGCTGAAAAAGGACGTGCCGCTGGATGAAATCACCGACATCATCGCGCAAAATAACCAATGGGTGAAAGTGGTGCCGAACAACCGTGAAGCATCGATGCGGGATTTGACGCCGGCTGCAGTAACCGGCAGCTTGACCATTCCGGTCGGGCGCATGCGCAAGATGGAAATGGGTGGCGAATATCTGTCCGCATTCACCGTTGGCGATCAATTGTTGTGGGGCGCAGCAGAGCCGTTGCGTCGTATGCTGCGGATATTGCTGGAAGCTTAATTCTTGTTGTTGCTAACGTGCAACCTAAAACCCGTCAAATAATTATTCACAATAATATTTGACGGGTTTTTTATACCCGGTATTGACTGGGTTCGTGCCGTTTCACACACAGAAAAAATCCGAAATCGAAAAAACACGATTGATTTTGGAATAAAAGCAGGAAGAGCGGTTTGCTTGCACACGAAAGTTTGTAGTGATATGTTGAGTTTCTGAATTAATGTTTCCTTGATGCATTAATTTTATTCCTTGCAAGGCAAGCTAACCATAAGCATGAAAATATGCCAATCAATATGCATCCAAAAAGCGCCCCTGCATTTATTTCTTTTGGCTTAAAAACACTGGGCGTTGCTGTTGCTTCGGTCGTATTGTCTTCTGCTGTCCATGCTGCGGGAATGGGGAAATTAACGGTTTTGTCTTCGCTCGGACAGCCGTTGCGGGCAGAAATCGAACTGTCCGCCGCTACCGAGGAAGAAGCGGCATCCTTAGTGGCGAAATTGGCCCCTGTCGAGGCCTTTCAACAAGCCAAAATTACCTTTCATCCTGTTTTATTATCATTGCGCTTCACCATTGAGCGCCGGGGAGGCAGGCAGGTCATTAGCCTGACTTCGACGCAGCCCATCAATGAACCGTTCGTTAACGTATTGCTTGAACTAGGCGGGAACAAGGGCCGTTTGATACGCGAATACACTTTTCTGCTGGACCCTACCGACTTGCGTCTGAGCCAGACTGCGCAAGTAGTTACGCCAGTGGCGGTGCCGGTCTCCACTGAAATGAGACAGGTGCTGCCGACTGCGGCATCGCCTGCGGAAGACAGCAGGACGCGCGCCACAAGGCCGGCGCCGGCTGCAAAAGAGCGTTTGAAGCCCATCCCCGCTAAAGACTCCGCCAGTTACCGTGTCAGGAGCGGCGATACGTTGACTGGAATTGCCGCAAAACTCAAGCCGGAAGGTGTTTCACTGGATCAAATGCTGGTGGCCTTGTACCAAGCGAATCCAAATGGATTCGTCGGTAACAACATGAACCGCATGCGGGCCGGCATTGTTCTGTCCGTTCCCGATAGCAATGCTGCAAGCGGGGTCGCGTCATCCAGCGCATCCGCGGTGGTTGTCGCCCACGCTGCCGATTTCAATGCTTATCGTAATCAGCTGGCCGGCACGATTGCGCGCGCTACGCCAAAACCCCAAGAAACCAAAAAACAAAGCGCAACAGGAAAAATTGAAACGCAGGTGCAAGAAACACAGGCAATTGCTGCTGAATCAAAAGATAAGCTGAAATTATCCAAAGGAAATGCGGTGTCGGGTAATGCCGCTGGCTTGGCAAGTGCAGCGGCGGCTGGCAGCGAAAACAGAATTGCAGCCGATAAAGCGGTAGAAGAAACCACTGCGCGCATCAAAAATCTGGAAAAAAACATAAATGATTTGCAGAGATTACTGGAAATCAAGAATAAAGCGCTGAGCGAGCAGCAACTCAATGCACAAACAACACCTGCAGCGGAACACTCATCGCCCAAGGCGGTTGCGCCGTCCGTTCAGCGATCGGATGTCGTCGCGCAAGCGGCTGCTCCTGAACGCGTTCCTGCCGCTGCAGAAAAAGCCCCGCTCCCGTCAAGTGCCGCAAAACCGAACGTTGCCGTTGCGCAGCCGCTCGCTACCGGAAGTTTCTTCGATGAGTTGCTCAGTAATTCCTTATTGCTGCCGGGTGCCGGTATTTTGATCGCTATCCTGGGCGCTTTGGGAATTTACAGTAACCGGCGCAGAAAAAAACCGCGTAACAAATTCGACGATAGCGTATTGGGCGCATCGCATTTGCAAGCGAATTCGCTGTTTGGCTCAACCGGCGGTCAAAGCGTGGATACCAACAATAGCGTATTCAATTCCAGCTTTGCACCATCGGCCAGTCAACTGGATGCCAATGAGGTCGATCCGGTTGCTGAGGCCGACGTATATATCGCTTATGGACGCGACGCGCAAGCGGAAGAAATCCTGAAAGAAGCACTGAGGACGCAGCCAGACCGTCATCCCGTCCGCCTGAAGTTGCTCGAAATTTATGCGAATCGCAAGGATTTGCGCTCTTTTGAAATGCTCGCCAGCGAGCTGTATGGAATGACGAAGGGCGAAACGGACGAGTGGCATCAGGCGGCTCGGCTGGGCGCGGCGCTGGACCCGAACAATCCTTTGTATGCGGGTGGTGCATTGTCCGACGAAGTCGCCGCCAAGACGGGCGCATTGGGAGCACCGACTTTGCCCTTGGAAGAACTCGATCCGGAAGCACTTCTGAGCAATTCCCAGTCGCATTTCGACATTGAGCCGGGCGTGTCGGGGTTCAGGGATATCGAGCCGGTGATAGAGCACAAGCTTGATCCGGTTGCGTCAATTGATGCTGCTGCGGATTTTTTGACCGAGGCGCAGAATTCTCTTTCGCACGGACTGGATTTTGATTTGGGCGAGATCGCGAATCTGGATTTGAAACCCGGCCCCGTTCCGACTCGAGAAGCCGATGCGTACAACATTGATTTCGTGACTGATGCCGCGTCTGGCCTTGTAATGGGCAGCAAGGCTGAATCCGGCAATGCGATGCCGGCAATGGGGGCAGAAACAGCACCTGCGCCCACTCCTCCCAAATTCGATCTGGGGGAAGTGGATTTTAATTTTCTCGATAGCAGGGCGGCTGAGAATGTAGGTGCGAAACAGGATCTTCAACCGCCGTTAATGGATGCGGCACCGATGCTGTTGCCTGCTATGGATACGACTGAAATTGACCGCAGCATTGAATCGGATACTTTCGGAATGGAAGCTACTGCCGAGCCGGCTGCTGAAAAACTGGAGTTCGATTTATCGGGAATTGATCTCGACTTTAATCCGGCCAATCAGCCCAATCTGTCAACTCAGGTAGAATTCAATCCCGCAGCGCATTCCGATATGATTTTCGGCGATTCCGAAATGTCAACAAAACTGGATCTGGCAATTGCCTATCAGGAAATTGGCGACAAGGAAGGGGCGCGCGAATTGCTGGAGGAAGTAGTGACGGATGGCGCGCCGGAAGAGGTTGAAAAAGCCAAAATCATGCTGGCCGATCTGGGCTGATTACTTGTGTTGCGAAGGACGGGCGCAGCGTTTTGCTGACGCCCGTTTTATTTTGTACTTTGAGATTGAATGGATCTGAATTGAAGCGCATCGCCCTCGGGATTCAGTACGACGGTTCACCCTGGTCCGGCTGGCAAACCCAGCCGGATGGCAAGACAGTGCAGGATGTACTTGAAGCGGGACTCGAAAAATTTACCCGTCACGAGATTGCCACCGTCTGCGCTGGCCGCACCGACGCGGGGGTTCACGCAATCGAACAAGTAGTGCATTTCGATACCGATATCAGCCGGGAAGTTGCATCCTGGATACGAGGCGTGAATGCTTTTTTGCCGCCTTCGATTGCAGTGCGTTGGGCATGCGAAGTGCCGCCTGATGCGGCTGACGATTTTCATGCGCGCTTTAGCGCGAGCGCGCGCACTTACCATTACGTTTTATATAATCATCCGGTCAGGTCGCCGCTATTGTCGGGGAAAGTCGGTTGGGTGTTCCGTCCGCTGGACGAAGTGAGTATGCGTAATGCCGCCAGATCGTTGATTGGAGTCCATGATTTCTCCGCCTTCCGCGCTTCGCAATGCCAGGCAAAATCTCCGGTCAGAACGATGCATGAGATTGATATTGTGCGTAAAGGCAATCTTATCGTGATCACTTTGCGTGCCAATGCTTTTTTGCATCACATGGTTAGAAATATTGTCGGATCATTGATCTTTGTCGGTAGCGGTAAAAAATCCTCCATTTGGCTACAAGACGTACTTGAGGGTCGCGACCGTCATCATGCAGCGCCAACCTTCATGCCCGATGGCTTGTACCTGGCGAAAATTGATTACGATAAAAAATGGCAATTACCGCAACAAAGCGGGGATTCACTATTTTAAAGATATGCGAGTTGGCCTCTTGAGGGTATCTTGAAAAAGCAAGAGTATGTTAAAAAATATAATATTTCCCACAGTGTTTTAGGCGATATTAAAAAACACAGTGCCCAGTATATTTAAAAACTTGTTTTTGGAAAAAGGTGCGAGCGAGTGCCGATTCGCACGATATTGCGTTTCTGCATTTTTTTAGAACGTACCATTGAATCAGTTATGAAATAGGTAAAGTCCCATGCAGCACAAGAGAAGAGTTTCCGTAGCGCCAATGATGGATTGGACTGATCGCCATTGCCGTTCATTCCACAGAAAAATCACGCGTCATACCTGGTTGTACACAGAAATGGTGACTACCGGAGCACTGTTGCACGGTGATGTCGGACGGCATCTGGATTTCAGCAAGGAAGAGCATCCGGTCGCATTGCAACTCGGTGGAAGCGATCCGGCCGATTTGGCAAAAAGCGCGAAATTGGGTGAATCCTGGGGATACGATGAAATTAATCTGAATTGCGGCTGTCCTTCCGAGCGCGTCCAAAAAGGTGCTTTTGGCGCCTGCCTGATGGCAGAAGCGGATCTGGTGGCAGATTGCGTAAAGGCAATGCGCGATGCTGTATCCGTTGATATCACAGTCAAGCATCGGATCGGCGTTGATCAAATCGAATCGTACGATTTCGTGCGCGATTTTGTCGGGACCGTGGCGCAGGCAGGTTGCGTTACCTTCATCGTCCATGCCCGCAATGCGATTTTGAAAGGATTAAGTCCGAAGCAGAATCGTGAAATTCCGCCATTGAAATACGATTTTGCCTACCGATTGAAATCCGATTTTCCGCAATTGGAAATTATCCTCAATGGCGGAGTCAAAACTTCTGCCGAAATCGACGTGCATCTTCAGCATCTCGATGGCGTAATGCTGGGGCGCGAGGCATATCACAATCCTTATCTGATGGCAGATTTTGACGCACGCTATTATGGGGACGATGCTCCGCCCAAATCCCGTGCCGAAGTGCTGGAGGCAATGATGCCGTATATTCGCAATCAGCTGGCGCATCACGGCAAGAACGTCGGGGGCGGATTGCGGCTCAATACGATTACGCGCCATATGCTTGGGCTGATGGCGGGAATGCCGGGCGCACGCGGATTTCGCCAATTGCTATCGGATGCGGAGAAGTTGGCGAGCAATGATCCGGATTTGCTATTAATGGCTTTGGAAAGAGTGCAATTTTCGTGAAAAATGCATCGTTGTCCAATGGGTAATTCCCGATTGTTTTGCGACAATCGGCGGATGGGAGCCGCTTGATTTTCCCGAATTGTGCCGAAAAATCGGGCAAGCAAGACTTTTTGATATAATTTTTCAATTGCAGTTATAATTTTCAAAGTTTTAATCAAGCGCTGGTTAATCGTCTTTAGTTGACAGGCGAAACGCAGCGCATAGGCAAAATAGGTTCGATGGCAGTATCAACAATGCCATAGCACTTAGCCCGGTAACTTTTCAAAACGCCACGCATTTCATTATTCAGCAACGCAAGTTCTGAGGAATGGTCCAACCTGCTTGTCTGGTTGAGTTATTTTTTGAAAAATTACCGCCGAATATAATCTCGCAATAGTCGCTTAAGATCTGTGCATGGATATTCCAGAGGCTAAAAAAGTCCTTGAAACTGCCTTGTTGTGTTCCCACGAGCCTTTGTCAGTGCATGACATGAGGAAATTATTCAGTGGGTCCGAAAATGAAGTGGATACTGCGGAAATTAATGCAATTCTCGCTGAATTACGTACGGACTGGCTGGGCAAGGGCATAGAAATGGTCTTGTTATCGTCTGGCTGGCGTGTTCAAAGCAAACCCGAGATGAAAATTTATCTGGATCGCTTGAGCCCCGAGAAGCCACAGCGGTATTCGAGAGCGACTATGGAAACCTTGGCTATTATTGCTTATCGGCAGCCGGTAACCCGAGGCGATATAGAAGAAATACGTGGTGTCACAGTCAATTCGCAAACGATAAAATTGCTTGAGGAGCGCGGATGGATTGATGTGGTCGGACATCGGGATGTGCCGGGGCGTCCAGCCTTGTTAGCAACTACGAAGCAGTTTTTAAGTGATCTCGGCTTGCTTTCTCTGGATAAACTTCCGCAATTGCAACAGGCATCGAAGATCGAAATGCAAGGTGAGGCCTTATTGCAATTGCAAGCGCTGGAATCCGACCAGCAGCTTTCAGGGAACGCGGCAGAAGCTAGCGAGGGTTCTGCCCGCACGAAGTTAATTAGCAGTATCGATAATCACATTTCATATTCTGCACAAGGCCAAGAGCCCGATGTGCACATTCCCGCTTCACAAATTGAAGCCGTTTCTTCAGATTATGCGGCTGAATCAATAATTGATGCGAATGCAAACAGTAATATCACGAAGTAAATAATGAACTCGTCCAATTTAAAGAATATTCCGCCAGTACCCCCCGATACGCTTCTTAAAGGTGATGAGGTGGCAATTGAGAAAAGCAGCCGCGTGCGTACGCGGAAAAAAACTACTGAGGTCACGCCAGTCGAGGCTGCTGCCGAAGTGGTCCCTGTCAAGCGTCCGGCACGCGCTCCGCGCGCACCGCGAAAAGTGGCGGCCGCTCCACTTCCAACTGACGCCATGGAACAGTCTGCGCCTTCTGCTCAGAAAAACTCTGAAGCTGAGCCATCGCCTATTGCAGAGCATGCGCCGGTTGCAGACGTGACAACTGCCGACTCGCGGCAGGCGCGTGGCAATCGTGGGAACGGAATACGACAAAAGAAACCAGGTCAGCCAGGGCGCGTTGCATCAAAATCACCGAACGGCAAGGATGCGGGCAGGGCGTCGCAAGCACGTGCTAAACCTGTCGATGCGGACGCGCTTTTTTCTTTTGTTACATCTGAAGAGTTCGATCATAGCCAAATTGATGGCCCCGATAATAATGCGCGCCAAGGTAATCGGAACTCGCCGCCGAAAAATGCAAGGCGCGATCTGACTGCGGACGATGATGCGCCGAAGTTGCATAAAGTATTGGCCGAGGCTGGTCTGGGTTCGCGTCGCGATATGGAGGATTTGATCATATCGGGGCGCGTCTCGGTAAATGGCGAACCCGCACATATTGGGCAGCGCATTTTGCCTACGGATATTGTACGTATCAACGGCAAGCAGATTCAGCGGAAGGTCAGCAAACGTCCTCCAAGGGTATTGATTTACCATAAGCCTGCAGGCGAAATCGTTAGTCATAACGACCCGGATGGCAGGCCATCGGTTTTTGACCGCTTACCGAACATGAAAGCAGGGAAATGGCTCGCAGTCGGCCGTCTGGATTTCAATACGGAAGGATTGTTGATGTTTACCACATCGGGCGATCTTGCAAATCGCTTGATGCATCCCCGCTACGGCATTGACCGCGAGTATGCAGTGCGTACTTTGGGTGAGCTGGAGGAAGGCATGCGCCAAAAACTGTTGAGCGGCGTTGAGTTAGGGGACGGTGTGGCGCAATTTTCCAAAATTGCAGATGGCGGTGGCGAAGGTATTAACAAATGGTATCGCGTCATCATTGGCGAGGGTAGAAATCGCGAAGTGCGCCGCATGTTTGAAGCTATCGGATTAACTGTGTCGCGTCTGATTCGTACTCGATATGGTTCTATGGTCCTGCCGCGCGGTTTGAAGCGTGGCCGATGGGAGGAAATGGAAGAAAATGCGGTCCGGGAGTTACTGGATTTATGCGGTCTGGATAAGATCGCAGCCAAAAGCCGCGGAAATGAACCGATGGGTCAGCGTGCAAATCAAGACCGTAAAGACATTGGCGATCGCAAAAAAAATCCGAATTATAAAAAGCAAGGTCAAAACTTCGAGCCGGGCAATGCGCAACCACCGCGGAGTCGTCAGCCTGATCCACTCCAGACTACGTTTGGTTATGCTGGGATGGGGCAGCCGCGACGCAATCCTGGCCGTCCGTCGTATGGGGCAAACCATGGGGCAAACCCGCAACAAGCAGCGCCGCGTCGTCGGAATAAGGGCTAATTTTTCACGTTATGGCTGGCTTCGGGTGTTTCGGATTTTTCGAAATGCCTTGATTTCTGCTGAAATGTGCAGAATGTGAGGTCGGTCCGATAAGTTTTTTGCATTGCGATGTCATTGGGAGTCGTATATAATGCGCTGACTTGAAAAGTCACTCTACACTCATTGTGAGCGAATAGTTTGACCTGGCGTGTAAATAAAGATGGGCAGAGGCCCATTTTTTTTTTGCTGAACGGTTTTCGAATTCAATGATTGCTGTGGGGTGGCGAGGTTGCCTTATGTGCGGAGAATGCTTTGCGTTTGCTGGATCTAATTGAAAAAACAGTTGTTGGTATGGGCTACGAGCTTGTCGATTTTGAGCAGGCAGAGCGTGGTTTGTTGCGCGTGTATATTGATCTCACGCCTGAAAACGCGCAGGGAAATTTCATTGTCGTTGAGGACTGCGAAAAAGTAAGTCATCAATTGACGCATGTGTTGACAGTTGAAAATGTCAATTACGGGCGACTTGAAATTTCTTCGCCAGGCTTGGATCGCCCATTGAGGAAGCTCTCGGATTATGCAAGATTTGCAGGGCAGGAGGCGATTATCAAATTGCGCTTGCCAATGCCGGAGATGTCGAATCGCAAAACGTTTCAGGGCATTCTTCATGGGCCTGTGGGTGAATTGTTGAAGCTGGAATTTGAAGGAAATGACGGGATGGCGACGCTGGATTTTACGCTCGCTGACGTAGATAAGGCACGATTGGTGCCAAAAGTGGATTTTAGGAGCCGCAAAGCATGAGTCGAGAAGTTTTATTATTGGTTGATGCGTTAGCGCGTGAGAAAAATGTCGATAAAGATGTGGTCTTTGGCGCACTTGAGCATGCGCTGGCCCAGGCAACGAAAAAGCGCTATGAAGGCGAAGTGGATATTCGCGTCACTATTGACCGTGAAACAGGTCAATTCGAATCTTTCCGTCGTTGGCATGTTGTTCCTGATGAAGCTGGTTTGCAATTGCCTGATCAGGAAGTGCTGCTCTTTGAAGCAAAAGAGCAGATTGCCGACATAGAGGTTGACGATTACATAGAAGAAGCTATCGAATCGGTTGATTTTGGTCGTCGTTTTGCGCAAGATACAAAGCAAGTTGTATTGCAGCGTATTCGGGATGCGGAACGCGAGCAAATCCTGATGGATTTCCTTGAGCGCGGTGATTCTCTTGTAACTGGCACCATCAAGCGCATGGAGCGCGGAGATGCGATTGTCGAATCCGGTAAGATTGAAGCGCGCTTGCCTAGGGATCAAATGATTCCCAAGGAAAATCTGCGTATCGGTGACCGTGTTCGAGCTTATATCTTGCGGGTGGATCGCAATGTTCGCGGACCGCAAGTAATCCTTTCGCGTACTGCGCCAGAGTTCATCATGAAATTGTTTGAGCTCGAGGTGCCTGAGATAGAGCAAGGCAGTCTCGAAGTGAAGTCGGCTGCTCGCGATGCGGGAGTACGCGCTAAAATTGCAGTATTTACCAACGATAAGCGGATTGACCCTATCGGTACTTGCGTCGGTATGCGCGGCTCACGGGTGCAGGCAGTGACTGGTGAGTTAGGTGGCGAACGTGTAGATATCGTGCTGTGGTCGGAAGACCCGGCGCAGTTCGTGATTGGGGCGTTAGCGCCGGCGAATGTGTTGTCGATTGTAGTAGACGAAGATAAGCATGCAATGGATGTCGTCGTCGACGAAGAAAATTTAGCTATCGCAATTGGTCGCAGCGGACAAAATGTACGCTTGGCATCCGAGCTTACCGGCTGGAAAATCAATATTATGACGGCAGAGGAATCGGCTGATAAATCAGCATTGGAAACCGCTGCAATACGTTTGATTTTCATGGATAAGCTGGATGTCGATCAAGAAGTCGCCGACATTTTGGTTGAAGAGGGCTTTGCTAGTCTCGAAGAAATTGCATACGTGCCGATTAGCGAAATGCTCGAAATAGAATCTTTCGATCCGGAAACAGTAAATGAATTGCGTAGCCGGGCACGAGATGCGTTGGTATCTGAAGCCATTGCTTCGGAAGAGGGTCTTGAAGGTATGGATCCAGGACTCGTTAGTCTCGATGGCATGGATCGCGTCACCGCAGGCAAGCTGGGTCTGGCGAACGTCAAGACAATCAAGGCATTTGCCGGTTTGGCGTATGACGAATTCGGTGCGATTCTGGCATTGCCTTCTGATCGTGCGCGGCAATTGATTGAAAATGAATTTGAAGATGTGACGGATGATGAAATGAAGCTGATCGATTCCAAATACGATGAGCGCGCCAAGACACTACAAGCTAAGGCTTGGAGCTCTGTTGAAGCTAAGTGATCTGATCGTTTCATTATTATCTGTCAAGCAATATAGAAAAGAGGACTGAATGGCGAGTAACAATGTAGCCCAATTTGCCACCGAGCTGAATATGTCAGCGGATTTGCTGCTGACGCAGTTGCACGCCTCTGGCGTACAAAAAAGCTCGGCGTCCGATCCGTTGTCCAAAGAAGACAAGGATAAACTTCTCGAGCATCTGCGCCGCGCGCATGGCGCCGCGCAGGATGGCGATAAGAAAAAAATCACGTTGACACGTAAAGAAACGACAGAGATCAAGCAGGCTGACGCCACTGGCAAGTCGCGCACGATTCAAGTCGAAGTGCGCAAGAAGCGCACTTTTGTAAAGCGCGAAGATACGCAGGCAGAAGTTCCAGAAGTGGCGGCAGCTGTGCCGGTAGTCGATACGGACGAAGTTGCCCGGCGAGAAGAAGAAATGCGCCGTCAAGCCGAATTGATTTCTCGTCAGGAGGCGGAATTGCGTGAAAAGCAAGAGCGTTTGGCGAAGCTTGAAGCTGAAAAAATAGCGCAGGCTGAAGCACAAGAAAAAATATTGCAAAAAGCCAAGGCAGAAGCGGAAAAAAACGCTGCTCAAGCTGTCGTGGCAGTTGCCGCAACTGGTGATGTCGCTGCAGAAGATAAAAAACGCATTGCCGCTGAAGATGCGAAGAAAAAATCTGATTTGCAAGCCAAGGAATCTGCCGAAAAAACTGCCGCTACTGAACGGGCACGTAAGGCTGTAGCGGATGAGGTTGCTCAGATCAAGGCAATGCTGAGCGCGCCTCGTAGAGTAATTAAGGCACCAGAACCAGTGCCGCCACCAGTAGTGGTGAAGGCCCCTGAAGGCACGTTGCATAAACCGGCCGACAAGAAACCAAGCGATAAAAAACCGGTAGTTGTCGATAAAAAATCGATTAAGTCCGCAAATGTATCGTCGACTTGGCAAGATGATGCTGCCAAGAAGCGCGGAGCTAGCACTATCAAGCCACGTGGCAATACCGGCTCAGGGCGCGATGCCTGGCGCAGCGGTTCGCGCGGTGGACGCAGAAATTCCCATAGTGACGATCGCAGCACTAATTTTCAGGCTCCTACGGAAGCTGTGGTTAAAGACGTCTACGTGCCGGAAACGATTACGGTTGCCGAGTTGGCGCACAAGATGTCTGTCAAGGCATCCGAAGTTATCAAGCATTTGATGACTTTGGGTCAGATGGTCACGATCAACCAGGTTCTGGACCAGGAAACAGCAATGATTCTGGTCGAGGAAATGGGCCATAAGGCATTTGCTGCGAAGCTTGATGATCCTGAAGCCTTGCTGGAATCCGATACTGAACATGCCGATGTTGAACTGCTGCCGCGTGCTCCTGTCGTGACTGTAATGGGTCACGTTGATCATGGTAAAACATCGCTACTTGATTATATTCGTCGCGCCAAGGTAGCTTCGGGCGAGGCTGGTGGGATTACTCAGCATATTGGCGCATATCACGTAGAAACACCGCGTGGCATGATCACTTTCCTGGATACACCCGGCCACGAGGCATTTACTGCAATGCGGGCACGCGGTGCACAGGCAACGGATATCGTTATTCTGGTTGTGGCAGCTGATGATGGCGTGATGCCGCAAACCAAAGAAGCGATTGCTCACGCGAAAGCAGCTGGGGTGCCGCTGGTCGTGGCTATCAATAAAATTGATAAGCCGGGCGCTAACCTCGACCGCGTCAAACAGGAATTAATTGCCGAACAAGTTGTGCCGGAAGAATACGGCGGCGATTCACCGTTCATTTCGGTTTCTGCAAAAACCGGTCAGGGTATTGACGACCTGCTCGAAAGCGTGCTTCTGCAAGCCGAAGTCATGGAGCTGAGAGCACAACGCGATGCACCTGCCCGTGGTCTGGTTGTTGAGGCGCGACTTGATAAGGGGCGCGGCCCGGTTGCAACGATACTTGTGCAGTCGGGAACGTTGAAGCGCGGCGATGTGGTTTTGGCTGGTTCTTCTTATGGTCGCGTGCGTGCAATGGTGGATGAAAACGGCAAGAGCATTACAGAAGCAGGTCCATCGATACCAGTTGAAATTCAAGGTTTGACAGAAGTTCCGGTGGCTGGTGAAGATGTAATGGTCATGGCAGACGAGCGCAAGGCGCGTGAAATCGGTTTGTTCCGTCAAGGTAAATTCCGTGACGTGAAACTGGCCAAGCAGCAGGCCGCCAAGCTTGAGAATATGTTTGAGCAAATGGGCGAGGGAGAGGTACAGAACTTGCCATTGATCATCAAAACAGATGTTCAGGGTTCGCAAGAGGCTCTGGTTCAATCGCTGCAAAAACTATCGACCAGCGAAGTGCGGGTCCAGGTTGTACATGCAGGCGTTGGTGGAATCAGCGAATCGGATGTGAATCTTGCTGTAGCGTCCAAGGCAGTCATCATCGGTTTCAATACGCGTGCAGATGCTTCCGCGCGCAAATTGGCAGAAGCCAATGGCATTGATATTCGCTATTACAGCATTATTTATGATGCGATCGATGAGGTTAAAGCAGCGCTGTCCGGCATGCTTGCCCCAGAGAAACGTGAGCAAGCGTTAGGCTTGGTTGAGATTCGTCAGGTTATTCTGGTAAGCAAAGTTGGGGCAATTGCCGGCTGTTATGTGCTTGACGGCGTTGTCAAGCGTGGCGCTTCGGTACGGCTGTTGCGCGAGAATGTTGTTATCTGGACAGGTGAACTCGATTCGCTGAAACGTTTCAAAGATGATGCCAAAGAAGTGCGGGCTGGTTTTGAATGCGGCCTGACATTGAAAAACTTCAACGACATCAAAGAAGGCGATCACCTTGAAGTGTTTGAGGTCCAAGAGGTTGCACGTACGCTGTAACACTGCGCTGCCACATTTTTCTTAGCGTCGTTGTTCGCTTGTAGATGCCCCGGCAGCACGCATACTGTGTGTGGCCGGGGCATTTATTTATGGCGGCTCCTTTTTATGATATCGACGATTACAGGCAGTTAATTACACATGGCTAAACATAGCAAATCCATCCCTGGGCGCGGTCTGCGAGTTGCAGATCAAATTCAGCGCGATTTATCCGAAATTATTGCTTTTGAGTTAAAAGACCCGCGCGTAGGCATGATTACCATTACCGAAGTGCAAGTCACGCCCGATTATGCGCATGCAAAGATTTTTTTTACCACCCTTAACGATAGTGCAGAAGCACTGAAGAATACGCAGGAAGGCCTGGATAAAGCTGCGGGCTTTATTCGGGGACAATTGGGACGCAGGATATCGATACACACGCTTCCAGCTTTGCACTTTCTTTATGATTCCTCGATTTCGCGAGGTGCGGATTTGTCCAAGTTGATACAGCAGGCTAATGCTACGCGGGCACTGGACGATGGTGAAAACTAATATATTGAATAAGGTCAATAGTGAAAAATTGACGTTTTCCCCCATTTCTATTCAAGTCCTCATAGCATTACCAGATGCTCTCTATCAGCATGGCTAAAAACCAAGTCAAGATTTTGCGTCAGGCAATTGATGGCGTGCTATTGCTGGATAAGCCTGTGGGATGGTCCAGCAATGATGCGCTGATCAAAGTCAAACGGCTTTTGAATGCGAAAAAAGCCGGACATACCGGTACCTTGGATCCATTTGCTACCGGCTTATTGCCGCTCTGCTTTGGTGAGGCGACAAAATTTGCGCAGGATTTACTTGATGCTGATAAATCCTATGAAGCAATCGTGCATCTGGGCATCAAGACGACGACTGGCGACACGGAAGGCGAAGTGCTGGAAACGCACGCTGTTGATGTGACGCAAAACCAGATCGACGCAGTGTTGTTGCAATTTGTCGGAGAGATCGATCAGGTTCCTCCGATGTATTCGGCGCTGAAGCGCGATGGCAAGCCGCTGTACGAGTATGCGCGTGCCGGGCTGACACTGGATCGCGAAGCGCGGCGGGTGCACATTCATGCGTTGGAGTGCATTCAATACCGTGCTCCCCATCTGACCATACGCGTAACTTGCAGCAAGGGGACTTACATCCGCGTGTTAGGCGAAGATATCGGTGCCGTGCTGGGTTGCGGTGCACATTTGCAAGCTCTACGCCGTACTCAAGTGGGGGCCTTGTTGCTGAAGGACGCATTGACACTGGATGCAATGATCGAAATGCCGGAATCGCTACGTAGCCAATCACTGGCTCCTGTCGATGCATTGCTTTCCTCTTTTCCGGAAATTTTTTTGCCGGAGTTGTTGTCGGCCAGATTCTTGCAGGGGCAGCGTTTGTCCCTTGTAAAAGAAGGTATGACTTTGCCAGTTGAGCAAGGACGGACAAGGGTTTATCGGCAGAACGATAGGCGATTGCTCGGTACTGGCCAAATAGTGGAATTTGGGGTGCTTGCCCCCGAGCGTTTGATTTCCACGCATACTTCCGCTTAGTTTTTATTTGCCTGCGGGAGGATGTTTTTTATAAGCAAGCAAGCCATTGAAATACAAAGACAATTTAATTCTGTGCATTGCAACATGTTATAATCCACGGCTAACCGAATCACACTATCACGACCATGTCAAATACAATACGCGCAATTCGCAACATCGCCATCATCGCCCACGTTGATCACGGCAAGACCACACTCGTCGACAAATTGCTGCGTCAGTCCGGCACTTTCCGCGACAACCAGCAAGTCGATGCCCGGGTGATGGATTCAGGTGATATCGAAAAAGAACGTGGCATCACGATTCTGTCAAAAAATTGCGCAGTTGAGTACGAAGGTACACATATCAATATCGTCGATACTCCGGGCCATGCCGACTTCGGCGGCGAGGTCGAGCGCGTGCTTTCGATGGTTGATTGCGTACTGCTATTGGTTGATGCTCAAGAAGGCCCAATGCCACAGACCCGTTTCGTTACGCGTAAAGCGCTGGCCCTCGGTCTCAAGCCTATCGTCGTTATCAATAAAATTGACCGTCCGGGCGCACGTCCGGACTGGGCGATCAACGCGACATTCGATCTGTTCGATAAACTCGGCGCGACCGAAGAGCAACTCGATTTCCCGGTTGTTTATGCTTCGGCGCTGAACGGTTATGCCAGCCTCGATTCTGAAGTACGCGAAGGCGACATGAAGCCGCTGTTCGAAGCCATCTTGAAATACGTTCCTGCGCGTGAAGATGATCCGAACGGTCCATTGCAACTGCAAATCACTTCGCTCGAATATTCATCGTATGTTGGCAAGATCGGTGTCGGACGTATCCTGAGTGGACGCGTCAAGCCATTGCAAGACGTCGTCATCATGAACGGCCCCGGCGATAAACCGGTCAAGGCGCGTATCAATCAGGTGCTGACATTCAAGGGTTTGGAGCGCGTTCTCGTCGATGAAGCTCTGGCTGGTGACATCGTCTTGATCAACGGCATCGAAGAAATTGGCATCGGCACTACGGTCTGTGCACCGGATGCGCCAAATGCCTTGCCGATGTTGAAAGTGGACGAGCCGACATTGACGATGAATTTCATGGTCAACAATTCGCCGCTGGCCGGACGCGAAGGCAAGTTTGTGACAACGCGTCAGATCAAGGATCGTCTGGACCGCGAGCTCAAGGGCAACATGGCCTTGCGCGTGGTGCAGGCAGAAAACGACGATTCGACCTATGAAGTATCGGGTCGCGGCGAATTGCATTTGACGATTCTGATCGAAAACATGCGCCGCGAAGGTTTCGAGCTGGCCGTGTCGCGTCCACGTGTGGTATTCAAGATGATTGACGGCGTGCGTCATGAGCCGTTTGAAAACCTGACCGTTGATGTCGAAGAAGCCAACCAGGGCGGTGTCATGGAAGAGCTGGGCCGTCGTCGCGGCGATCTGCAAAACATGGAGTCGGATGCCAAAGGGCGTGTGCGTCTCGAGTACCGTATTCCTGCCCGCGGCCTGATCGGTTTCCAGGGCGAATTCATGACCTTGACCCGCGGTACCGGCTTGATGAGCCATGTGTTCGACGAATATGCACCAGTGGACAACAGCAAGGGTGAAATGGCCGGTCGCCGTAATGGTGTTCTGATTTCTCAGGATGATGGCGCGGCGGTTGCGTACGCATTGTGGAAACTGCAGGATCGCGGTCGCATGTTCGTCAGCCACAATGATCCAGTGTACGAAGGCATGATCATCGGCATCCACTCGCGCGACAATGATCTGGTGGTTAACCCGATCAAGGGCAAGCAATTGACTAACGTGCGTTCATCCGGCACCGACGAAGCAGTGCGCTTGGTACCGCCGATTCTAATGTCGCTTGAATATGCGGTTGAATTCATTGCTGACGATGAGTTGGTCGAAATCACACCGAAAAGCATTCGTTTGCGCAAGCGCTATCTGAAAGAAAACGAACGCAAAAAATCATCGCGTGAAGCTGCGTAACAGCATCACACGGTAATCACGATCTGGCCTTCCTCAGCACATAAAGTGCTTAGGAAGGCCTTTTTTTAACCGGATTTTGATCAATATCAAGAGTTGGAGGGGCGCATGGCAGGAATTTTGGAAAATAATTTTGCGCAGCAGGAACACCTGATGCTGGATTTTGAACCGATGGATGCGATACATCGAGAGTTCCTGACGTTGTGCGCCGCTTTGGCGCAGGCCGATCAAAATGCTTACCTGGAGCGACTCGATGCGTTGATTGCGCATACGGTGCTGCATTTCGAGCAGGAAAACCAGTGGATGCAAGTGCACGATTTTCCCTCTGCCGGTTGCCATCGGCGCGAGCATAATGCAGTACTGGACGTAATACGCGATGTCCGCACATGTACGCTGCAGGGCGATTTTGAGGTCGGGATGCGACTGGCACAGGAGTTGCCGAACTGGTTTTCCCATCATGTCGATACGATGGATGCGGCACTAGCGAAATTTCTGCGTGAGACCGATGCTGCGGCCGCAACTGCGGCCTAGTTCGGAAAGATGCAGTAAAGTGAAAAAAAACTCCTGCACGTCTATGGCAGGATTTTTTTAGCAGGAAAATTCAGGCCGCGATGACTTGAATCCGTACATCTCCCAGACTTACCACTTGGCCAGCGCGGATTTTGCATGTTTTGCGCAATTCGATTTGCCCATCGACCGAAACATTGCCTTGCGCTACCAGCATTTTACCGGCGCCGCCGCTGTCGCAAATACCGACCAGTTTTAGCAGTTGATTCAATTCGATGTATTCGCCTTCCAGCGTGAACGATAGTTTTTGCACAGGTTTCCTTGTTTCGTATTCGGGCAGCAAGTATACGTCTGCCTCTGCAGTACGCATTCCTTTTCGCAACGGTATTTTATAGCCGATATTCAACGCTTCCCGCAATGGGCTTATCGTGGCCAGCCGGCAAGCAGGAAAAGGCCGATCACGCACAGATAGCCGATTGCCCAGACGATGGAGCGCCACAGGTCGTAATTCTTCAGATAACAGAAGGTATAGACGATACGTGCGGCGATGAAGCTCAAGGCCAGAAGATTGATGGCATTTTGCGATGCAGTTAGTTGTTGTGCAATGATCACGCCGGCGGCAAAGAAGGGGAATGCTTCAAAATGGTTGCGATGCGCGTAATCTGCGCGGCGACGCTTGCCTTCAAGCTTGTCCATCCACGCACGCGGCTCGCTGTTGTCATAGTCAGGACGCCCATATTTGGCAATGGCGACAGTGAAAACCGGCATCATGCCGGCCACAAGAACGCACCAGTAGGCAACAGACATATTTTTTCCTTGGCAATATTTTGGCTCTACATGGTAAGCCATATTTACCCTGCGCCATTTTTGCTTATGTCAGAAGCGCGTTTCGCGTGCGGCGCGCAGGAAGCGGTCCAAGATAACGGTGCAATCCAGTAATTTGGCGCTTCCGGCACGATGAAATTCCGGATGCCATTGCAAGCCCACGACAAAGTTCGATTTGCTATGGCGAATTGCTTCTATGACTTGATCTTCGGTCGATGTTGCTTCAATCACGATGTCGCGACCCAGCGTTTTAACCGCTTGGTGGTGGATCGAATTAACCAGTGGGGCTCCCGGCTGTGCGGCAAACAGTCCTGCCAGCAAGCCGCCTTCAGTCAGATGGATGGAGTGCGAATTAAGGTCGTACGTATCGTTGACATGGGAAATCGCATTCGGTACATCGGAGGCGATATCCTGATGCAGCGTGCCGCCGAAGGCGACATTGATCAATTGGCAGCCTCGGCAAATTCCCAGTACCGGCTTACCGGCTTCGATGAATTCATGCAGCAATTCCAGCTCGTACATATCGCGCGCGCGGTCGCCGCTCCATTCCGGCCGTGTGACGGCTGTCGCATACGTCATCGGAGCGACATCTGCGCCACCCTGCAGCACCAATCCGTCAAGCTGTTTCGCATAGTCGCGCAACCGAATGCTGCTGTTGTGCAGCAGGCCGCTACTGTTGACGGACGGGATCATTAACACCATCACGTCACGCGACATCACCCATTGGGCAATCGACTCTTCCAGATATTGGAGAGTTTTACTACTTAATCCGATGGAGCCTTTCTCTGGATGAAAAATCCGTGCTGAAACCCCGATGATCAGCGTGCGCTGGTTGATGCGCTGGGCTGCTCTGTGAGAGAGCGCCTTGAATCGGGCCGACAGGATACTCCAGGTTTGGGACCACGGCGACGGGCCATCGCTGTGGCCGGAATCGGAGCTGCCAATGATGGGAGAGGGCGGTTTGTTCGGGCTGTCGGTATTGCTCATATGGTGAAGTGCCTATTGAATGTCACTGTAAATCACCCGCCGATTTTACTGCGATGCAGCGGCGGCTTGGCTGTTTGCGATGCCGGCAGCGTTGCAGCCGGGCTCACCGTAATCAGACTGTTGCCGCTTCTGAAATATCCGACTCTTTCGAAATTTATTCGATATTCAAATAAATGCGGGGTATATCAAAAATATACCTGATTAGCTACCAACCTCAGAACGCCTTGTAAGTACTACTGTTT
>Ga0366772_1021_pt1 | contig 27594 bp, 25 predicted proteins | sample BONcelN113001C11_FD_207089 | JGI IMG/M metagenome (GOLD analysis project Ga0366772, IMG submission 207089) | Enriched cells from coal bed in the Powder River Basin, Montana, United States - BONCAT cells N11 rep2 HSBNCT.N11.300.1.C11 ...
AAATAACGGATAAAGGATGAAGTCCCACATTATCTCCCATAATTTGTGGACCAATAATTGTACCTTCCAACTGGTGAATAGCAAAAAACAGCAAGACTACTTTAACTGCTAACCATGGTGAACTCAAGAGTGCTATCGTTACTGCAGGAGTTGCCCCAATAAAAGCACCAAAATAAGGGATAACATCTAAAACTCCTGCTAATATTCCAATTAGTAAAGCATAGCGGACCCCCAGGAGCTCAAGCCCAACAGTGACTAACATGCCTACAATGAAAGCAACAGTCACTTGTCCGCGAATGACTCCGCTTAAGACTTTATCAATGTCACGAAAGGTGAGAATACACTCATTATGCCAACGAACCGGCAGCATTTGCAGCAACTTTTCCTTTATCTCATACCAATCATGAAGCAGATAAAACGCCAAAATTGGCGTAATCAATAAGCCAATAGAATGGCTGACTAAGCCAATTAAAGCACTCACCACATCAGCAATAAATTGTTGAATATCATATTGTACCGTAATTAGTGCATTATCAATCGCAATACGCAAAGAATAAGGTAACGCTGAATTCTGATATTGAGACTGTATAAACTGAACTAATTCCTCGCTTTTTGCCATCATAAGCGGTAATTCACGGCCAAAACTTTCTAGCTCCCTGATGACAAGCGGAATACCCCGAGCACTAATGAAGATCAAACTGGTGAAAACCAGGATATAGATTACGAGTATAGCGCCTATTCGGCGGAGGCCCTTTTTTTTCAAGATAGCACACAGCCGGATTGAGCAGATAAGCTAAAAAAAGTGCAATAATAAAAGGATATAGACCACTGCGTACTAACCAAATAAAATAAGCAGCTGCCATCACCGTTGCAATAATTAAGGCAATTCGAACACTACGTTTGGTCACAACCACAGGGTTCACACCTCATAAATAAAACAAATGAATTTATTTTTTAAAAGACAGAATTCCAGATCTATAGTCCTGGAAATAGAAATATGTAAACGTTCTGGTAAGCTAAAAAGGAGACCTGACGGTCTCCTTTCCGCATGCTGCTAGTCAAGTTTCTTCATTAAACGCCTACGGGTGTGACGAGCTTCGCGCATCAACTGACGGGTACCATCTCTAAGGACTTCGACACTACGTTCAGCAATTGGTTTTTTCTGCGGCTTAGTCATGGGACTTACAATAACTCCAAGAAATGTACCAATTAAACTGCCCCAGATTAAACCGTGCCAAAATTTGCTCTGCATCTGCTCACCCCTCTTGTAAACTAATAGAATCTTCCATTGGATCGGCATAAAGGGTTAACGTTCCATCAGGCTCAACATTAAAAATCTTGACAGTCGATCCCTGAACAATAAATTCAACACAACAATCCCAACAGTAAAATTGATCAGCCCCAACCTTACCAATGCCACGTTGCCCACATACAGGACAAGTCGTCACTTCATCCACCTCACACTATTGGTCTTGGGGTTCGGGATGAATAAGTTTGGCCATTGTTTCCGGAACAATCAGCTTGTCCTCGCCAACGACTTGCACTTGGGGCAACGGCATAAGCATACGTCCATAAATTAAATCGGTTATAATTCCATCTGAAACTTGATAAGCTTTAATTTCACCTGTTGCCGTTTCAAAAAGAACATCAACCAATACACCAAGGTTTAGCCCAGTCTCTGTAAAAATCTGCTTACTAAGCAAATCATGCAGATAACAGGTTCCTTCCGATGAAATGATTCCAGATACCGCCTTTCGACTGCGGACAGTCACTGCATCACGGCCTAGACTGAACAAATCATGGAAAAAAATCCCTTGGCTTTCAGTGAACCAGCTTTCGCCTGCTATCATAATACCGATAACTGATGCCATTTCAATATCCAATACTACTTCCCGTACCTCTCCAATCTGAATACCGGTTTCAGTTTCCAGTATCGGCAGGCCCAGCAAGTCACGCAATTTCTGCATTAACAAGCCTCCCAAACAGAATGGTAGTACTAGTATTGCCCAAATACAGCTTTTTTATTAAAAGATATAAAATTCTTATTCTGCCAGAGAAAACGATAACTTTCCTTCTCTGCAATAAGAGCAACATAAGCTTCGGCTATTCATTACATTCTCAGCGTATTACCTGGTTGATTATACCCCCTCCAAAAACACAGTCACCTTCGTAAAGTACAATTGATTGTCCTGGAGTGATGGCCCGCTGAGGTTGATTGAAGCGGACATGAATAGTGCCATTGGGTTGAGGTACCACGGTTGCCAATGCCTCTTTAGCACTGTAGCGAATTTTGGCCTTTAAAGCAATTGGTTCCGTTAAGCTATCCACATTAATGTAATTAAGATCCCCAGCAATTAATTCGCTGGCAAAAACATCTTCATCAGAGCCTACAATCAAAGCATTTTTTTCATTATCCAAAGCTACTACATAAAGAGGTTTCGCAGCCGCAATACCAAGTCCTTTACGTTGGCCTACAGTATATAAAGGCAATCCTTTATGAACTCCTAAAATTTTTCCGTGAGTATCAATAATCTCGCCAGGTTTTAGTGCTGCAGGAGACTTTTCTTCAAGGAAGCTTTTATAATCATCGTTTGGAATAAAACAAATTTCTTGACTATCCGGTTTATCGGCAACAGATAAATTCAACTCACGAGCCATTTGCCGGGTCTGCACTTTAGTATAATCACCAAGTGGCATCAGAAAGTGCTGCAAGGTATGTTGTGTTAAATGATAAAGCGCATATGATTGATCTTTGGTAGTGTCAATCCCTTTACATAACGTATAACGCCCACGTTTATCATCAAAACCAATTCGCGCATAATGTCCGGTAGCAATATAACGTGCATCCAGCGCTAAGGCTTTTTTTAACAACCCTTCGAATTTAACATACCGATTACAGGCAATACAGGGATTAGGTGTCCGCCCTGCTGCATATTCCTGAATAAAATAATCAACTACCGTTTCCTGAAACATTTGTCTAAAATTCAATACATAGTGGGGAATGCCAAGTTTATCAGCTACACGCCGGGCATCACTGACTGCTGAAAGAGAACAACAGCCCTGGTGATCCTCTGCTTCACTTTCCGGCAAACTATCATCCCATATTTGCATTGTTGCACCAATAACATCGTAGCCTTGATGAACAAGAAGGGCGGCAGTTAAAGAACTGTCCACCCCTCCACTCATGGCTACAACCACTCTGGGTTTACCGCACATGAAATCACTGTCCTTTTTTGGCAATGTAATCTTTAATAGCCTCGTGAAGAGCATCAGCTGCTAGATTGGAACAATGCATTTTCGCCGGAGGCAATCCGCCAAGCGCCTCAGCAACTGCCTGGTTTGATATTTCAAGAGCTTCATCAAGAGTCTTGCCTTTAACCATCTCAGTTACCATGCTGCTGGTAGCAATGGCAGCCCCGCAACCAAAAGTTTTAAATTTTACATCTTTGATTATATCATTTTCTACTTTTAAATAGATTCTCATAATATCGCCACATTTAGCATTTCCTACTTCGCCAACTCCATTGGCATCCTGAATGGCACCTACATTACGAGGGTTAGTAAAATGGTCCATTACTTTATCAGTATACATACTCTATCTCTCCTAACTAAGAATTAATGATGGTGACAATTCTGACAGGGATTAAGTGGCTTAGGTCCATCTTCACTATTATATAATGGAGACATTTGTCTGAGCCTTTCGACGATTTCCGGAAGTACTTCCAGACAATATTCAATTTCTTCCTCTGTATTACCTCGTCCTAGCGTTAGACGAAGTGAGCCGTGAGCTACCTCGTGAGTAAGCCCCATTGCTAAGAGAACATGTGATGGATCTAAAGAACCGGATGTACAGGCAGATCCGCTTGATGCTGCAATGCCCTTCAGGTCAAGATTCAGTAATAATGATTCACCTTCTAGAAACAAAAAGCTGAAGTTAGCACTGCCTGGCAAGCGCTTGGTAGGATGACCATTCAGCTTGGTATGAGGAATAGTCTCCATAACGGTTTTAATCAATTTATCCCGCAGGCCTGTAATGTGTACAATTTTTTTGTCCATTTCATTTTTGGCAATTTCGGCCGCTTTTCCCAGACCAACAATTCCGGGCACATTCTCAGTACCGGCGCGCATATTTCTTTCATGAGCACCACCGTGTTGGATCGCCTCAATACGCACTCCCTTACGCACATACAAACCGCCTATGCCTTTGGGGCCGTAAAATTTATGTCCGGCAAATGTGAGCAAATCTATTGAGAGATCTTTAACATCTATCGGATAATTGCCAGTAGCCTGAACGGCATCAGTATGGAAATAGATACCTTTTTCACGTGCTAGCTGTCCGATTTCCTTAACAGGCTGTATTGTACCTACTTCATTGTTAGCAAACATAATGCTAATTAAAATAGTTTTATCAGTTATGGCATTTTTAAGCTCTTCGACAGATACCATGCCATATTCGTCAACAGGCAGATAAGTAATCGTAAATCCCTGTTTCTCCAAATATTCGCAAGTATGTAGTATTGCATGGTGCTCAATAGCAGATGTAATAATATGATTACCTTTTTTTCGATTAGCAAAAGCAATACCTTTTAAAGCAAGATTATCTCCTTCGGTACCGCCGCTTGTAAAAAATATTTCATTGGCATTTGCATTAAGTAACGCCGCTACCTTTTCACGAGCTTCTTCGATCGCTTTGCGTGCTTCACGGCCAAAGCTATGAACACTTGAGGCGTTACCAAATTTGTCAGTCATATACTCGACAGTAAGCTTTGCAACTTCAGTATCTACCGGTGTAGTTGCTGAATGGTCAAAATAAATGCGTTTCATATCATCATTCATCTCCTTGAATCTTTTCTTCCTGGCATAGGTCAGCAAGAGTTATCGAGTCCAGTACCTGATTAATGCTATCACGAACTTTAGCCCACACTCCGCGGGTCACACAAATTCCAGCCCGTTGACAGTAATCATGGCCTGCATCTTTTGACAGCAAACAATCGACTGGTGCAATTGGTCCTTCCATAATACAAATAATGTCACCAACTGTTATTTGCCCGGGTTCTTTTGTTAAAGAATAGCCGCCTTGAGCACCACGTATACTTTTAACATAACCTGCCTTACGGAGCGTACCCATCAATTGCTCTAGATAGTGTTCAGAAATTCCTTGTCGCTGAGCAACGCTCTTTAGCGATATAGGCCCCTGCCCATAGTGCAGCGCCAAATCATACATCGCGGCGACACCATATCGGCCCTTCGTCGATAGTTTCACTGCAACCTCTCCCGCTTATCCGACTAATTCAATAGGTTTTCTTGTATTTAAATATAGCAGAAAAAATTAGTGTTGTCAAAGCTTAATACTAGGCCGTTTATTACTATTTTGGTTTAATTTGCTGCAATTTATCCCTTCCCCGGCGCGTATCAAGAAGGCTCATAAAATTACTTTCCATTCCTCTATTTCGGGGGTGATAATATTGTACATCTGCCAAAGCAGCTGGTAAATAGTCCTGTTTGATCCACCCTTCTTCGTAGTCATGAGGATAGGCATAACCGGCGCCATTGCCTAGTTTTTTAGCACCTTTATAGTGGGAATCACGCAAGTGCATAGGTACAGCACCACAATTCCGGCTTTTGACATCCATCATCGCCTGTTCAATCGCTACGTAAGCAGCATTACTTTTAGGAGCGCAAGCTATATACGTAACTGCTTGCGCCAATGGTATTTGAGCCTCGGGCAACCCAATGAACTGCACTGCCTGTGCAGTGGACATTGCAAGTATCAGTGCTTGCGGGTCTGCATTACCAACATCCTCGGCGGCACAAATAACCAAACGTCGCGCTATAAATTTAACATCTTCACCTGCCGCCAGCATCCTGGCCAGATAATGCAGGGCCGCATCCGGATCTGAGCCCCTCATGCTCTTAATGAAAGCAGATACAACATCATAATGATTGTCACCATTTTTGTCATATCGTTGTATTCGTTCACCGGCCACAGCGGTAACTATATCAACGGTCAGCTGTTCATGCTGAGCTCTAGCCATTGTTACTGCCTGCTCAAGGATATTTAATGCGGTTCGGGCATCACCGGCACAAATCCCAGCAATGGTACTCAAAGCCTCAAGTTGATAGTCTGCTTTCTCGATGCCTAAACCGCACTCTTTATCCGCCAAAGCTCGTTCTAAAATAATAACAATATCATCATCTTCCAAAGCAGTCAGGCGAATAACCCGCGTCCGGGACAATAACGGTGAGTTCACTTCAAAATATGGATTTTCAGTTGTTGCACCAATTAAAATAACAGTGCCATCCTCCACATAGGGAAGCAGAGCATCTTGCTGATTCTTATTAAACCGGTGTATCTCGTCAATAAATAAGATTGTCCTTTTTTGATACAGACGGAGTCTTTCTTTAGCAGCTTCAATTATCTTGCGAATGTCACCTACACCGGACGTAACTGCGTTTAGTTTTTCATAAGAACTATTCGTACTAGTAGCAATAATATGAGCCAATGTGGTTTTTCCTGTTCCTGGCGGACCAAATAAAATTAACGAAGGTAAATTATCACTCTCAATCATACGACGCAAGAATTTACCTTCTCCAACTACGTCCTTTTGTCCATAAAAATCATCCAGTGTTGTTGGCCGCATTCGCACTGCCAAGGGTGCCTGACCGGCAATTTTCGCTTCACCGGCATAACTAAACAGATCCACGCCAATCATCCTTTAACTATTCGTGCTGTTACATCAATCGCGTAATCAATATCTTCACGTGTTACATCATAATGAGTTACCATGCGAACTTTATACTCACCAAATTCATTTGCTTTAATTCCATTGCCCTTTAATTTATCAACAAATTCCTTTGCAGTCATACCAGTAGGTGTAACATCAAATATTACAATATTGGTTTGGATTGTTGACACATCAATCTTCAATCCCATATCTGCCAGTGCATACCCCAAAATACGGGCGTTAGCATGGTCCTGGGCCAAACGTTCCACCATAGTAGTCAGAGCGACAATACCGGCAGCCGCTAAGATGCCTGCCTGCCGTAGTCCGCCACCTAGCATTTTACGGAATCGGCGTGCTTTTTCAATAAAATCCTGTTTACCTACTAATATCGAACCTACCGGAGCACCTAGGCCCTTCGATATACAAAATTGAACAGAGTCGGCATAGCAGGTTAATTCATGAGCAGGAACCGCCAATGCGACAGCTGCATTAAAAATGCGTGCCCCATCCATATGAATAGGAATATGCTGAGCTAGTGCCACCTCTTGGATGGCAGCTAAACCAGCTTTGGTATAGCATGTCCCTCCAGCACGGTTATGGGTATTTTCAAGAGAAATGAGTCCAGTATCAGGTACGTGAATATCATTGCCGCGAATTGCGCTGCGAATTTGTTCCGCTGAAAGTATGCCCCTGTCACCAAGCAAAGGCCGCGCCTGAGCCCCTGATAAACAAGCTAATCCACCCACTTCATAGTAGTAGATATGCGACTCTGCCTCGCAAATTATTTCATCGCTCTTTTTGGTATGCACCATAGCTGCTATCTGATTCCCCATAGTACCGCTAGTCATAAACAATCCGGCTTCTTTGCCAGTTAATTGTGCTGCCAAAGCTTCCAACCGGGTAATAGTCGGGTCTTCCCGGTATACATCATCACCCACTTCAGCTTCATACATAGCCTTTCTCATTTGAGCAGTTGGGTGAGTTACAGTATCACTACGTAAATCAACAGTTTTCATTGTAATCGCTCTCCCCTATTTGTTTTACTGTTATAATTCTGGAAAAAAAAGAAAAATCCTATACATTTTGGGGAGAAAGATAGCAAAAAACCGCAAATTCATAATAATGAACTGCGGTTTTTAAAAATCTTACCCCCACCATGCCGTTTTGACCGTTGTTTTGAACCTGCCTATGCAGGTGGGTGTCTTCCTGATTATTTTATGTTCCCCTAGTAATAGGGCATACACGCCATAAGCAGAGTCAGACTCCCGTCTTAAATGTGTTGGCTCAAAACATCAGTGCTTCACAAACACAGTAGGGCGTTAAAATTAACGGACTATTTTGTCTATATAATAACAAAGAACAGCATCAATTGCAAGCTACGGGTAATCGGAATATATTACCAGAGATATTTTGTCTAAAATTGTTATGCTTTCTTAACAGCTATATCAGACTTAATATGCAGTTCCTTTAGCTGACGCAATGACACTTCTGAGGGCGCTTGAGTCATAGTATCAATGGCGCTTTGCGTTTTGGGAAAAGCAATGACGTCCCTGATCGAATTGCGTTTAGCCATCAACATAACTAAGCGATCCAAACCAAAGGCAATACCGCCATGCGGTGGTGTGCCATATTCAAAAGCTTCCAGCAGATAGCCAAATTTTTCGTTAGCTTCTTCAGAAGTCAGACCGATAGCCTTAAAGACCTTTTCCTGCAGCGTCCGATTATATATACGGATACTGCCGCCACCAATTTCAGTGCCGTTTAACACCATATCATATGCTTTTGCCCGGATGCTGCCAGCATCAGACTCCAGCTTGTCCATATCTTCATCTTTCGGCGATGTGAACGGATGATGCATAGCGACATAGCGCTTTTCTTCAGCGTCGTATTCAAACATTGGGAAATCAAGCACCCACGCGAAAGCTAGCTTGTCAGGATCGATGAGATTCAAACGCCGCGCCATTTCCAGACGGAGCTGGCCGAGTGCGTTTGCTACAATATTCGGCTGATCGGCTACAATAAGCAGTAAATCACCTTCGACTGCTCCGGTCGATTCCGTGATTTTACCGATGATGTCATCGTTAAGAAACTTCGCAATCTGGGACTTTAACCCCTCAGGTGTATAACCTATCCAGGCTAAGCCTTTAGCGCCATGGGTTGATACGAAATCTACCAAGCCGTCTAATTCACGTCTGGGTACATGAGCATAGCCTTTGACATTAATTGCCTTGACGCTCCCGCCATTCTGTAATACATTTTGAAACACTTTAAATTCAGTAGCTTCTACAGCTGTCGTGATATCAACTATTTCCATGTCAAAGCGCAGATCTGGTTTATCTGAGCCATACTTATTCATAGCCTCTTCGTAGCTCAATCTTTTAAAGGGAATAGCTACATCGGTATTAAGTGACTCTTTGAAAATATGAACAATCATTGCTTCCATCATTGTTAAGATATCTTCGCGGTCAATGAAGGACATTTCAATATCAAGCTGAGTAAATTCAGGCTGACGGTCTGCACGCAGATCCTCATCCCTAAAACAACGGGTAATTTGAAAATACCGCTCCATGCCTGCCACCATGAGAATCTGTTTGAAGATTTGCGGTGACTGAGGCAATGCGTAAAACTTTCCAGGATTTACTCTGCTAGGAACTAAATAATCTCGAGCACCTTCCGGTGAGCTCTTCATTAGCATTGGCGTCTCTATTTCCACAAATTCTTTGCGATCCAGAAAATCACGCATAGCCTTGGTAACCCGATGGCGCAACAGCAAATTATACTGCATTTCGGGACGCCGTAAATCAAGATACCGATATTTTAGGCGCAGATTTTCATCCACATCTATATTGTCCTGAATATAAAAGGGCGGCGTTTTCGCAGCATTTAAAATCCGCAAATCGGAGCCGTTAATTTCAATTTCCCCGGTAACCATATTCGCATTAACAGTTCCTGCATCCCGTATTTTTACAGTACCTTTCACAGCTAGAACATATTCGGAACGAACATCCTCGGCCTTGTGAAAAGATTCTTTATCCATATCAGGTGAAAAAACAACCTGCACAATACCGGAACGATCCCGCAGATCAATAAAAATTAAGCCGCCATGATCCCGCCGCCGAGCTACCCAGCCGCAAACCACTACCTCCTGTCCAGCTTGTTTCTGCGAAACCTCAACGCAACTGTGAGTGCGCTTCAACCCTACCATTGTATCCATAACTAGCCCTTCCTCTCTGCCTTAAACTGCTGCTGAATTGTATTTATATCAATCAACTGCTGCTCACCGGTTTCCATATTTTTAAGCATAACTTTATTTTGCGCCACCTCTTCATCGCCGATGATAGCAACAAAGCGAGCAGGATATTTATTTGCATACTTCATTTGTGCTTTTAAGCTGCGGTTCAAAAAATCCATATCACAGGCAATCCCCGCTTGTCTAAGCTGACAGAGCAGCCTAAAGGCAGGAGCTTGAGCAGTATCGCCTAATGGCGCAATAAATAAATCAATATCGGATTTTACCGGAGGCAACAAATTTTGTTTTTCCAGCGCCAGCAGCACGCGCTCTAATCCAATTGCAAAACCAATCCCCGGAGTAGGCTGACCACCACATTCTTCAATTAGACCGTCATATCGGCCGCCGCCGCATACGGCACTTTGTGCTCCGAGGGGTGAATATTGAATTTCAAAAGCAGTCTTCGTATAATAGTCCAATCCGCGTACAAGACGGGGGTTTAAGACAAAATTCACATCTGCAGCAGTCAGTAACCCTTTTAATTGTTCAAAATGTGTTTTACATTCATCACACAGGCAATCTACCATTTGAGGAGCGCCCTGAGATTGAACTGTACAGTTTTCTTTTTTGCAATCCAGAATTCGCATGGGATTGCGATCAAAACGGGATTGGCAATCGCCGCACATAGAAGACACCTTTTCCCGCAGAAACTCTTGCAGGCGTGTTCTATACACGGGACGGCACTGGGGACATCCGACTGAGTTAATATATAACGTTAATTCGTTTAATCCAAGCTGCCGTAAAAATTGTACCGCCAGTACAATGATCTCAGCATCAATTGCCGGACCTTTCGCTCCCAAGGCTTCAATACCGAATTGATGAAACTGGCGATATCGCCCTGCCTGGGGACGATCATAGCGAAACATTGGCCCTATGTAAAACAATTTTGTTGGCTGTGGCCCAGCATAAAGCTTATGCTCTAAAAATGCCCGTACAACAGCTGCGGTATTCTCGGGACGCAATGTATTACTACGACTCCCTCGATCAATAAACGTGTACATTTCCTTTTCAACAATGTCAGTTGTCTCGCCAATACCACGCAGAAACAACTCAGTGTGTTCAAATACAGGTGTCCGAATTTCACTATACCCGTAGATACGGCACAAATCATAGGCGGTTTGTTCGATATATTGCCAATGGCCGCTTGTATCCGGCAATATGTCTTTAGTTCCCCGCGGCCCTGTTGTTAACATGTGATTTCCTCCTCACCGACTACAAAAAGATTATCTAACAGCAACCGCCGTTGTTTTAAGTAAATAGGCAAATTGCTTACATAAGCTAAGACATCTTTAGCATTATAACATTTTCTTAAATTAAAGGTATGACAGTTAACCGCCTTTGTACCTGCTGCAGGACCTATGCCGATAACTGTTTGGCGTTCTTCCATAATTTGCATATTATACAGGCACTCTTTACCGGGAATTGAATAACCAACATTCTCTAAATTACCGGTCATATATTTTTGCCTGTATAAATAATAGGGGTCCATTCCCATATGTATTGCATAGCTAGCAGCAATGCCAACCATCCTGCCAGTAACTGCCTCGCTAGGTAGCTCGTGATCACTGATGCTCGTTTTCAGACGGGAGCCCTTTTTTAGTGCCAATGTATGAACTGTTAGGTTATCAGGTCCAAGAGAAGCAATTTTTTCCATTGTATCTATCATATCTTGTTCTGTCTCACCTGGCAAGCCAGCTATAATATCCATATTAATAACGCCAATAGCCGCTTGGCGGAATTGGTGGAAAACGTCTATTACATCTTTAACGGTATGTTTTCTCCCAATATGCTCTAATGTTTTTTGTTGCATTGTCTGAGGATTCACACTGACACGATTTACACCGGCTCGTCCCATCGCGGCAATTTTTTCCGCCGTAATGGAATCAGGTCTCCCGGCTTCCACCGTAAATTCGCTTGTATGCTCTCCAATAAAGTATTGTTTAATATTCTCTAACAGATGAGCAAAGTCGGCATCAGCCAAACTGGTAGGCGTCCCGCCGCCTACATAAACTGCCTGAACTGAAAGTCCATGCTGCTTAATACTGGCTAAAGCATTAGCCATATCCATATCTAAGGAATTTAAAAACTCTTCCACTTGTGACCGTCTGCTAGGCAGCGTATAACCAGGAAATGAACAATATAGACATCGCGTTGGACAATAGGGAATTCCAATATATACACTTACATTTTTCCCTGCTCTTCCTGCTTGAGCTAAGAGTGGGCGCTGCCTAACAGCAATATCGGTTACCAAGCGGGCTTTTTCAGTTGTTACCCCATAGTGACGACTAAAATCACAAATAATCTTTGCTATTGATTGACCTTCATCCAGCATCCGGTGAATAAGCTTTGTTGGCCGAACACCGCGCAAAATACCCCATGGGCCAGGGTCATAGCCAGTAATTCGTTTTAACATTTCAAGCAAAGTAAGACGGATATAGCGCTTTACTGTCGGAAACTCATTACTCTCTGTCTGATCGATAGTTCTGTCAAGCTTCTGCAATACTCTTTCCCCATGATCATCCAGATAATCAATTTGAATCACAACCTGACGGTCATTACACTCAACCGTTACAAGGGTCCGGTTATTTTCCAACGATGCTTCAGCGGCTGGCTGAAAATGGAATAAAACCATTACATCTTGCACATCACGAGAGTACTGCAGGTTGCCCACGAATCGATATTCATTACTCATCTTCACGTTTCTTTTGGCAATCTTCACAATAACCATAGAACTTGACTTGATGATCAACAATTTCAAATTTACTTTTACGGGCTATCACTGTTTCTAACGTTTCCATGAGATCATCTTCAAACTCTTTTACTGTGCCACAATCTAAACAAATTAAGTGATGATGATGATGAAGAGTATTGGATTCATTAATTTCATAGCGACTACGCCCATCGCCAAAATCCATCTTTTGTAATACATCCAATTCACTTAGTAATTCCAGTGTTCGGTATACGGTAGCCAAACCTATTTCCGGCGCCCGCTGCCTAACAATGTGGTAAACATCTTCGGCACTGAGATGCTTCTCCTCGTGATCAACGAAGGTTTGTAAAATAATTTGTCGCTGCGGCGTTAGTTTGTACTGTTTTTCATGAAATTTTTCTTTGAGGTCAGTCATATTGATGGACATGGTGTCACCTCACCTATCTTTCTCCATAATACCAAAGATGTCGAATGAGCACTCGAAGCAAGGCTGTCACTGGAACTGCTAGCATCATACCTACAACTCCATAAACATGCCCGCCAATTAACAAGCTGATAACAACTAATATCGGGTGAAGATCTATGGTATGTCCCATTATATTGGGGACAATCAAATGGTTTTCAATTTGCTGAATCAGTATGTAAAAAATAATGACTTTAAAAGCAAGCGCCGGTGAAGCAATATAAGCTAATAAAATTGCCGGTATTGCACCAATAATAGGTCCGATGATCGGAATTGTTTCTGTTAAGGTAGCTAATAGCCCTAATACTAACGGATAATCCACACCTAATATGTACATCCCGCTGAAGACAAGCAGTCCCATAATGATACTAATTACAATCTGTCCCCGGATATAACCGCTGATAACACTACCCATTTCGGAAATTACACTCTGTAAGTGTTGGCGATATTGCGCAGAAAACGCATTAACAAATCCGCTCTGCATGGAACGCCAATCTTTTAATAAATAATAAGTCAATATCGGGACAACTACCAGTTCCACTACTTGTGAAGCAAATCCAAAGACCGCATTAAAAATCCGCCTAGCCATTTCAACTGAGAAAGATGCCATATTCGCTACACCTTGGTTAAGCAAATCTCTCACATTATCCGGTAATTCCATAGCTGTCGTTTGTTGCTCAAATGCCATAAAAAGGGATTGAATTCTTCTTACTAGGCTTGGTAAATCAATAACAAACTTATCAAATTCCTGAATAAAGGGAAATAAAATAAACGTAGCTGCTAAAGTAAAGGCTAATGCAGAAACTCCAAATGCCGCCAGCACGGCAATCGACCTGGGCATTTTTCTTTTTCCCCATCGAGTTGGGAGCAACATCAAAAAATCAACTGCTGAATTTAATACAAAAGAAATGATAAGGGCTAAAATTATCGGTAGGTATATAGAAGTGACTTGGCTCAGAAGCCAGACTATCATACCGATAATAATAAGTCGCAACCAAAACAAGGGTGTTTTTAGCACGTGCTTCTACTCCCTTTCACAAATCACTGAATAAAAGGATTCATTTTCCTTTCCCAGCCAATCGTCGTATCCGGTCCATGACCAGGATATACTTTTATTTCATCAGCTAGAGGCATTAGCCGTTCTTTAATATTGGTGATTAACTGGCGATATGAGCCGCCGGGAAAATCCGTTCTGCCAATTGACTCGGCGAATAAGGTGTCGCCGCTAAAAAGCACCTTTTCGCTTTTCAGACAAATACCACCTGGTGAGTGCCCCGGTGTATGAATGACCTCAAAATCAAATTTACCGATAGGAATACTATCGCCATCAACTAATACTTTATCAGCTGGCAAGCATGTTAGTCCAGCCCCAATAAAACCGGAAAGATTTTTTTGGGCATTTATAAGCATCTCTGCATCATCGCGATGAATATATACAGGAGCTCCTGTAGCTTCTTTTACTTTATTATTGGCTGCAATGTGGTCGGCATGACCGTGTGTATTAATAATACAAACAGGTATCAAATTTTCCTGCCTAATTATTGCTATCAGTTCTTCCGCATTGCCGCCAGGATCAATAATTGCAGCTTCCCTAGTTTCATCACAATAGGCAATATAACAATTTGTTCCTAAATTGCCTACTTCCTTGCGAATAATTTTCACAAACTTCACTCCCTAGAATAATCGTTTGCTGTCCAAAAGCATAGTTACCGGTCCATTATTCTCTATAGTAACAACCATCATAGACTGAAATTGGCCATGACTGACAGCCACTCCTGCCTCACGGCATAAAATCATAAAAGTTTCATACAATTCCTTCGCTTTAACGGGATTAGCAGCAGTGTCAAAGCTCGGCCGCCGTCCTTTGCGGCAATCACCATACAGAGTAAATTGAGAAACAACAAGCAATTCTCCCTGGCTCTCTTTGAGGGATAGATTCATTTTCCCCGCATTATCTGGAAAAATTCTCAAATTTACAATTTTTTCCGCAAGGTACCGGGCATCTTCTTCTGAATCGTCACTGCCGACACCTAACAATACTGTCAACCCGTAACCGGCACTGGCCACTATTGTCCCGTCAATAGTAACGTGGGAGTGATCCGTCCGCTGAACAACAGCTCTCATTACAAGCCCCCCACTCCTTGCGTCAGCCGATGAACATTAAAAATGTCTTTGACACGCCGCATCTTAGTCATTATATACTCCAATTGAGTTAAATCCTTAATATTGATGCTGATTGTTATCGTAGCCACTTTATTTTTATTAACTTTGGCATTAACAGAGTTGATATTCGTTTTGCTTTCTGATGCCACCATCATAATATCAGAGAGTAAACCCGGACGGTCAGAGCCGGTAACCTCTACCGTAACTTTATAAACATCATTGGGAGCAAGATCCCAATCGACTTCAATCATCCGTTCGTATTCTGTCGGGTCAGTAGGAATGTTTGTACAATCGGCCCGGTGTACCGATACGCCCCGGCCCCGGGTAATATAACCGGTAATAGGATCACCGGGAACGGGATTGCAGCACCGTGCAAGCCGCACCATTAATCCTGCCTCACCTTTAACCAATATTCCATGACCAGCTTTTCTATTAATACTTTTCGGTTTTAACTCAGCCAATAGCTGCGATAAATCGGGGGGAGTAGTGCTTTTCAGCTCTTTTTTATGGGCTTCAATAAGTTTTGCCATAACACCATGCAGCGTTACACCGCCAAAACCTAATGCAGCCAAAAGATCGTCTTCGCCGCCGGTAATATTCATTTTTTTGGCTACATCAGCTAGGCGATCCCCCTTGGTTAAGTCCTTCCATTCATAACCTAGCTTTTTAGTCTCTCTCTCAAGTGCTTCACGGCCTTTAGCGATATTCTCTTCTCTGTTTTCCTTTTTAAACCATTGGCGGATTTTATTGCGCGTCTCTGACGACCCGACAATATTAAGCCAATCCCTGCTGGGGCCGCTGCCTTGCTTGCTTGTTATAATCTCAACAATGTCGCCATTGTTTAAGCGATACTCCAGTGGAGTTATTTTGCCATTTATCCGGGCGCCAACACAACGGTGACCTACATCAGTATGAATACGGTAGGCAAAATCAATAGGAACGGACCCGGACGGTAAATCAATGACATCGCCTTTAGGAGTAAAAACAAAAACTTCATCAGTAAAAACATCTAATTTAAGAGCATCCATAAACTCTCGTGGATCACGCAGTTCTTGCTGCCACTCAATTAAATGTCTCAACCATGATAACTTCTGATCAAAATCCTTATCAGCCCCCTTGGCACCTTCTTTGTATCGCCAATGTGCCGCTATTCCATATTCGGAGATGCGGTGCATTTCCCACGTACGAATTTGTATTTCTACCGGTTGCCCCCGGCTGCCAATAACAGTGGTATGTAGTGACTGATACATATTGGATTTGGGCATAGCAATATAATCTTTAAACCGGTACGGAAGTGGTTTCCATAATGTGTGGACAATACCTAATGCGCCATAACAATCTTTTACGCTCTCAACAACAACTCGAATAGCATAAAGATCGTAAATTTCACTTAGATCTTTATTGCTCTTTTTCATTTTTTTGTAAATACTGTAAAAGTGCTTAGGCCGTCCCTGAATATCCGCTTTTATGCCAATATCTTTTAATTTTTCCGATAAAACTTGAGTAGCATCATTGATAATCTCTTCCCTGGCTTGCCTTTTTTGTTTCATTTGATCAACAAGATCATAGTAACGTTCCGGTTCCAGGTAGCGAAAGGCTAAATCTTCCAATTCCCATTTCATATTGAAAATACCTAAGCGATGTGCCAGGGGAGCGAATATTTCCATCGTTTCCTGGGCAATGCGCTTTTGTTTTTCAGGGCTCATATGCTTTAGTGTACGCATATTATGCAGACGATCAGCCAGCTTAATCAACACTACCCGGATATCTTTAGCCATGGCCAGAAACATTTTCCGGTAGTTTTCCAGCTGTTGCTCTTCTTTGGACTTATATTCAAAACGACTTAATTTGGTAACGCCGTCAACCAGCAGAGCTACTTCCTTACTGAACTGTTTTTCTAACTCCTCTAAAGATACAGCTGTATCTTCTACTACATCATGTAGAAGGGCTGCGCTGATTGTCAAAGCATCAATTTGTAAATCAGCAAGTATTTTTGCCACACCCAGAGGATGACAAATGTATTCTTCCCCTGATGCGCGATACTGCCCCCGGTGCGCAGCACATGCGAGATAATAAGCCTTTTCGACTAAGTCTATGGGAGCATCCGGTTGGTAGCTCTGAATTTGTTTGCAAATTTCTTCTATAGATATTACTTTATCTTCACTGCCCATTGGCGCACCTCACACCTAATTTAAAAGCATTAATATTGGGCTAGTGATACAATCCGATAGTGAGGAAATATTTCACGGCCCTTTAAATAAGTTAATTCGATTAGTACACCAAGACCTACAACTTCGCCACCCAATTGCTCTATCATCTTAGCAGTAGCGTGGGCAGTTCCGCCGGTAGCTAACAAATCATCAACAATCAGTACTCTTTGCCCAGGCAGAATGGCATCCCGATGAATTTCCAGCACGTCTTTTCCATATTCCAAACTATATTCATAGCGTAGAACATCTCCCGGTAATTTACCAGGCTTACGAATAGGAACAAAACCGGCTCTCAATTTGTATGCCACCGGCGCTCCTACGGCAAATCCCCGTGCTTCCGGTCCCACAACTATGTCAATGTTCTCATTGGCAAAGGCCGCTGCCAGATCATCAATAGACTGCTGAAAAGCTTCGCCGTCTTGCAATAATGTAGTAATATCTTTAAATCGGATACCTGGTGTAGGGAAATCAGGGATTACCCGAATTTTAGTTTTATAATCCATTAGGATCACACTCCTTGTATTTTTCAGGAATTACCGGCCGATTAATCCACGAAAGTAAGTCAGCTGCTGATAATTGCATAACATCTTCTGCAAAAAGTTGAAAGGCTTCCTTTTCTAATACCCCTTCACGATAAGTCAGTGATTGCTCTATGTCCAATTTATAGTTCGGAGCTTGATTAAGATGTATTGTGCGTTTGGGTCCTTTAGTTTCACGCCATAATAATTGTAGCTCTTCTAAAATTTTTATTGATGTTGCCACTGCAGTCTCATTCACACATGGGCCAAAACGAGTGTTCACTTTATTGGCAATTTGTAAGTTAGTTAAGTCGGAGCAGCACACATCTTTCAGCAGGCTCTCTTTAATGACTAGATAAACTTTACCAACTGTTGTTCGGTCAGGGGAAGTTTCTTTAAGAATCAGCGTATTGAGTCTAATGTCATCGTGCCCAAAAACAAGATGAACGTGGCTGCGTTCTCCATCCCGGCCCGCTCTGCCGCATTGCTGGTTAAAGGCCGTTTGATTAAAGGGTAAGTGATAGAGAACAACATGGCGAATATCGGGGAAATCAATACCTTCACCAAAGGCACTGGTAGTCACGATTGTTTTCAACTGACCACTACGGAACCAATTCTCTACTTGTACCCGCCACTCATTGCTCAGTCCAGCATGATAAAAGCCAATTTGCTCTCCTAAATCAGGTAAAAGCGTCCGTAATTTGCAAGCAATATCAACAGCTTGTTTACGGCTATTTACGTAAATTAATGACTTTTCCCCTGAATTGAGAAAGGGGCATAAGTAACTAAGCTTATCTGCAGTGCATCTTTGATCTTCCAGTAATAGATTGGTGCGAATCGTTTTATCAACTACCACTTCTTGAATAGTCAAAGTACTGCAAATAGACTCACATATCTTATCATCAGCAGTAGCTGTCGCAGCTAAAACTACCGGATTGCCCAGCAGCTTTGCCAAATGGCCTAGACGCTGGTAAACCGGCCTCTGACGTTTTCCGCTCAGCGAAATATGGTGGCTTTCATCAATCACTAAAAACTCGATATGCTCTTGCAATTTCGTAAAAGCCGCCAAGTTTGCTTCAAGAAACTCAGGAGTAGTCAATAAGATATCTACAGCACGATTGCCTAGTGCAGCAAACAGCTCAGTTCGCTCATCTGCTGTTAAAGTGCCATTTCCTTTATAAATATGTAATCCCAAGCCCTCCAGTTTGCGCGTCAGATTTAGATACTGGTCATTGACTAATGCACGGAGTGGATAGAGAATTATGGTCATTTTATTACCTTGAAGTGCTAACAAGGCTGCATGGGATTGAAAAATTGCTGATTTACCTCTGCCTGTTCCCATAATCGCCAGTGTATTGCGTCGCTCAGTCAACCGCGATAAGACCTGTAACTGACTGTGATGATACTCACGGTTGCCTAATAAAGCCTCTTGCACTGTCTTTCCCCTGTCAATAGTCGATGATAAATCTCGCCCGGCAGACAAAGGGTTTTCTCGCCAAATGAAAATATTAACGCCATATGGCTGGTCACCGCCGCCAGTCACTGCTGACACCGCGCATTGGTACTGGCAGGCGCGGTCAAGGGCAAGTGCTAATTCGGCAGCTAGTTTAGCATTTATATAACCGATAGTACTTCCATCCTGCCTGTCGATACGAATCGCATTATTATCATGACTGTTTTGCGGTTCCCGAATCAGTATTAATTTATCTCCCTGTTGCAACTCTTTGATAAACTCCTGCCGGCCTGAGAAAGTAACCCCTGCCACCTTTGTGGAAAAGCGCTCGGCTTGGAGGATATTCTTGTATCGATTATCACTTGCTCCCTGAGCAAACAATTTCTCAATAGGTGATACGATTTTTTCCGCTGCCTTTAAGTCGTGAGCCCGCAGTTGAATACTGCGCACACCCTGCCATTCATTGAATTCGGGAATGAAAGCCAAATCAATATAGTCATTGCGGTGAAGAGTATCATGTAACACTCCCATATCCCAGCCGATAACCTCAGCAGTAGTGCATTTATGGAAAACCTTGCATTTTAAATGACGCTGTTCTTGGCCTATTGGACGTATGTCGGTCAGTTGTAGTTGACTGCTTGCAAAAACCGGACTGGGATTACCCATTCCGTGAGGCTCTAAACAAGACATTTGCTCTAAAAAAGCGGTATTAATTTCTTCTAAGGCAACTAGTGAGTCAATCTGGATTTTAGGAATATAATCTTCTGCTTGTAACTGTTCAGTCGCATAAGAAGTAAGACGTCTTTTTAATTCATTAATATTCCCCGCTTCTATACTAAGACCTGCGGCTTGTCGATGACCACCAAATTGAATCAGTATATCGGCAGCACTTTTTAGTGCATCATACATATCAAATCCTGGAATGCTGCGGCAAGACCCTTTACCTATACCGTCTTTAAGCGCAATCATCACTACTGGTCGATAATATTTTTCGACCAAACGGGAAGCAACAATGCCGATTACTCCGGGATGCCAGTTATCGCCGGAAACTACGAGCACTTTTTCATAACCTATATCAAGTGCAGCCACTATATTGTCCGCAGCCATCAGTATTTCTTTTTCCACTGTCTGGCGGGTCAGGTTTTCCTGATTAAGCATAACGGCTAATTCATTAGCTCGTGCTGCATCATCAGTAATTAACAATTCTACACCTGCTGCCGCATGGCTGATACGGCCTGCGGCATTCAAGCGGGGAGCAAGAACAAATCCAACTTTACCTGTATCAATGCGTTTGCCGGTTACTCCACAAACTTCTTGCAGTGCCCTTAGACCAATATTGTCTGTTACAGAAAGTTGCTTTAATCCCATTCTGACAAGCGCCCGATTTTCTCCTAGTAAGGGAACAATATCGGCAATAGTTCCTACTGCAACAATATCAAGATATTGCTCAAGCATGGGCGCGTCGGGATGATAGTGGGCCCACAAGGCCTGACAAAGTTTAAAAGCCACACCAACACCGGCCAGTTGTTTATCCTGATAGGAGCAATTCAGTTGTTTGGGATTTAAAATTGCATAAGCAGGTGGCACTATTTCTGGTGGCTGATGGTGATCGGTAATAATGATATCCACTCTGCTCTGTATTGCCGTCACTTCCTGAACAGCACTAATTCCACAATCGACTGTGATAATCAGATTTGTTCCTGTCAAAATTAAGTTTTCCAATGCTGCTGTATTGAGGCCATATCCCTCGCTTTGCCGCTCTGGTATATAGTACTCCACAGTTGCACCAAGAGTGCTAAATACACGGTACATTAGCGCGCTAGCAGTAATACCATCTACATCATAATCACCGTAAACAGTGATTTTTTGTTCTTCCGTAATTGCTTGAGTAATACGAGCAACCGCCTTATCCATATCTTTCATTTGATAGGGATCGACAAGTCGCTCTATGCCGCTGTACAGAAAATCTCGTGCACTTTTATCATCTGCAATTCCACGATTGATGAGAACTTGAGCCACGATTTCTGAAATACCCAAACTGCGGCTGAGTGAATTACGCAACTTCGTTTCAACCGGGGCCAAGCGCCATAGCCTGCCTAATTTGGCCATAAAGCCTCCATATTGTGGTAATATTATATCGAATGTAGTAAGATTATGCAAATTAGGCAGTTATATATTCTAAAAGTATGAATTACGGCCAAAAACCTTGCATAACTTACAAGGTATTCTCTTCTCTAAGGCGATATTCCTTTATAAAAAAAAGAAAAGCACAAATCACTTGCCACAATGCTGGCGTTCAGCCCAAGTGGCTTTGACAAGTGCCTGCTTTTCCAATTCTTCTAAAATATAAGCTCTACCGCCGGCAGCTTTCGCCAGCTGCTGCAAATAGCCATGATGTGGCTTTAGTCCAAAACAAGTGAAACCATAGCCCCATGATTTTATCGTTCTTGCCGCTGTTAAGGCGTCCGCTAAAGGATCTCTTGTAGTATCAGGCAATGTCGGTACGCCGTCAGTAATAAGAATAATCAAAGGATTAACAGCCCGGGCCTCACGCAAATAAGTTGTGGTAATGTTTAGCCCCAGAGCTAACGGTGTCGATCCTATTGAAGTTATTTCACTTAAGCTCTCTTCTGCTAGTTGGTAGTTACGTGTCAGAGGTACCCGTACCATTGCTTTATCCTCTTGAAAGGTTATAACACTAATACGGTCATTTGAGGCAAGAAATAAATGGCGAGCTAAGAATTTTGCTGCTCTAATGCGCGTTCCCGCCATACTTGCACTAGCATCGACGACCAGACAAACATCATTTTTATTCCTGCGGTAACGTAGCTGTTGCCTAATATCATCACTCGTGATAGTAAAGCCTTTATTTTCTAATACACATCGCCCTGCTGCAGCATGGATAGTTTCTGCGATAGCCAATTCTCCTGCAACCTCACCGGACTGGCGAGGTTCAGTAATACTGCTTCCCGTTCCGGAAGAGCCACTCTTTTTCAGCAGTGTCAAGCTATTGCCGCTAGTTTCGTTTAAAGGCTTTATCAGCCGTATTGATCGCCTAATATAGGCATCAACATCAGCCATATTTATTTTTAGAAATTCTTTTAATGCTTGACCATAATCAGTCAGTTTTATCTGGGAACGATCAACCTCTAAAACGCCCATGCCGATCATCCGATCAATTGTATCTCTTCCGCTTCCATTCCCCTCTAATTGCTTGGCTAGCTTATTCTGATTTATTCCTTGATCAATATCATCTAAAATCTTTTTAATGTCTCTTGAAGAGTCAAATTGATCAGTTAATTCCGCCGTATCTTGCAGCAACTGATGTTCCTTTACTATTGGTGACATTTTGTTAGCATCTTTTTCTTGCAAAAAAGAATCAGATTGATGATCCGCATAAGGTGACATATCACTTTTGCCACCACCACTTGAGGTATGGATAATCTTCTCGTTACGTCTTAATTCAAGAGCTGTGGCGAGAATACTTTTTTCAACCGAATTTACGATATAAAAAAGACAAGCGATGTGCTCTCGAGGAATGAGCGCAGCTACATGAACATGATTTTGATGGGCTTTTTTAAGGGATGGTTTTGTCCCACGGCCCAAATCACCAGTAATTCTTCCTCCGCCTGTTCCTGTTTGAATATCGATATAATGGGCATTTACTCCCTGTTCCTTATTGGTAAAAACAATAATATGCTGCATAGAGTAATGTAAATTATATAGTTCGATAGCCTGTTTTATTGCTGACGCCACTAGCCGGTGATCTACAAGGCCAACTTCATGAAAAGTGTCTAAATGAAATATTTTCCCTTTATCGTGACGATGATAGAAAGCTTGTCCGGCATCAACATCTTGTACAATTTGGATTTCCTCTACCTGTGCCGGATGATAAGTATGCATCTTCTGGCTGGCTACGGTACTTTGTCCGATACGTATTCCTTTCTGTTTATCAATAGCACTTGCAATTTGCTTAGCAGGTTGGCTCAGTCGAATTAAGAATTGATTATCGTAATTTATTTCCCACTCAACCACGGCTTTCGTCCTCACTGCTAATAAACTTATCTACAGGCAATTTGGATAAAGGAGTTGCTTTAGCGCGAGGTGCATTGATAGGCGTTTGTAAAGGATCAATTGCCTGGGGAACAGGATTACCTTGCCCACTGCTTTGGCCATTGCTTCCACTCGAATTAGTCTGATTCTGTGATGTCTGCGGTGCTTGACCTGATGCTGCTCGGTTTCGCAGCCCCTCCCATAATCTCCGCCACCAGGACGTTTGCTCAGAATTAGTACTATTCTGTTTGGGGGAACTGTTTGAAATGGTTTGCGTTAACCCGCTTACCGATGCAGAGGCTGCACTAAGGGAAGGATGATTTAGATTTGCTAAATATTTAAGAATATTTGTTACAGTAGCATGATCGGCACGATGACCTAATGTGAGAGGTACCACTTGTATAACCTCATCAAGCGTAACTTGTAACTTGCCTGCATGCAGCGTCTGCAAAGCTGCGGCCATTTCCATAGCCTGTACTGCACGCAGACTCTCTAGGCTAAAGTCTACGTAAATTGTTGCTAACACATTGCGAATTTCTTTGCTGATCACTATTTTTTCCAAACCCATTGGAATTGAAAAATCCGGGTTAGTTTTCATTGGTGTTAAGGTGCTTTTCATTCGGTTCTCTAAAATAGAGTGAACTGCTGAGTAGTTGTTAGGCCGCCCCATCGTCACGAGTACATCAAAGCGGTCCGATAATTGACGGCGAACTTGTGCCAGTGCTCCCGGATCTTCGTCTGGATTTGATGCTGCCCACACAGTAACCGCCAAAGGCAATTCCACCGCAGGCATACCAGTCTCTTCAATCTGAATCCGTCCAGGTTTTGTTCCCATGACATCTAACAAAACATCAGCTAATTCCGGTGATGTATCGGCAAGCCGGTTAATTTCATCAATAAAAACAATTCCCCGATGGGCTTGTACAATAGTCCCTGGCAAAAGCAATGCGCCAGGAGAAACCTTATCAGTCAATTTCGCTAAATCAATTGTTCCAACAACAGTGCCAATTTTAGCTGACTGGGAGATTTCCAAAAACGGGCAGGGTATTGTTTCACTGCCAATTGCACTAATTTCTTGCGGTGACAGATGCCTGTGCTCCGGACAATGGGGGGCTGCAGGATCACAATTATACAGACAATTTTTAATCCGGATAATAGGCGGCAAAATATCTTTTACAGCCCGCATAATAGTGGTCTTTCCGGTTCCTCGCAAACCTTCGGCATGAAGGTGAAAAGGGTGCCCCTCAGCTAATGCCGTCAAGGATAGTTCTACTGCCCGAAATAAATCGCCATTTCCGCTATGTCTTACAAGCTCAAAATATGAAGGCAAAGCAATCCCTCCCGCCATTTTTTCTTATTTTGCCCATTGCGTGACCTACCATACGATAAATGGCAGACGGTGTTATTCATTTTAAAATTTTACATAATGAAGACCGTAATAAGGATAATCATGATAATTGCGCAAATAAAGCGAAGTATTGCTGCTATTGCAAGAAGATGAATGACTCGTCCTACCGTACTCCAGCGGGGAATAAATGTTTTTCCAACAATTACTTCCCAAATTATGATTCCTAAAACAGGCCCAAGTAAAGCATCGGCAGCTATAATTCCTGCGAGGTTACCGGCAGACGCATTTACACAAAACAACCGGGACAAGTGATATCGTCTTGTTAAATAGGCGCGAAGCCATCGCCCTCCTACCTCGGCAGTGATTGTTAAAAGCACCAGCAATGCCGTGATCCATGGCTGAAACGTTGTAAAATCAGTGCTTACACCATATAATAAGAATCCGCCAAAAATAATTAATGTTCCAGGCATTTTAGGTATCACTGTACTAACTAACCCAATAAGCATAATCACTGCAATAATAAGTTTCACGATACTATATCCTTTCGCCGGTATAGTATCATTATGACTTGTTTATTCGCTGTTTATGTAAAAACCATGCAGTATAAACTAAAAATCCTATTGTGATAAGTCCTGCCCAACTCATGATCATCAATAGTGTATTAAAATTCACCAGACTAACCAGGTATACCGCCATTACCGCCAGACCAAGAGAAGGCCACATCGTCAGTTCGGTGACTACGCTTATTTGTCGGGCATTCACTATCATAGCCGGGACCATCGTATTCATAAAAGTACATAATAAAATAATGTTGAACAAATTAAATCCGATTGCTCCGAAAGCTTTTTGAGCCACCTGCGATAGAGCTAATGGACCAGCGGCACCGGCAAATAAAACCAAATGTGCTACACCAACAGTAAATAAACCTTCTACCATTTTAGATAAAACCGCCAAGAAAACCGCTTTGTCTCCTTTTCTGGATAATATAGCTGCCGCTTCCACTACAAGAATAGATCGCATACCTCCGGAATTATAACCGATTAAGGCAAAAACAAGCGGCCAATTAATAGCTCCCAAGTCGAACGAATGAAATAAGTTGGTTGATTCTTGCTGCTGAAAAAATAATATTCCCACAACCGGAAGCAATAACAGCGCCAAATAATTGGATAGCTTTAGAAATTCAAAGCCATAGCCCGCTGCAATTAGTGAGAAGAGCAGCAAACATAGCGCCCCGGCAATCATGTGCGGTATTCCGGTAAGCAAGTGCAGTACCCAGCCAGCAAAATAACATCCCGTAATCGCACTAGCCGGAATACATGTGGCCAAAACAATTAACGCTAATGCATTTTTGCCGGAACATCCAAAAAACTTCTTTACTACAATCATTAACTCCTGGCCTGTCTGCACTCCTATCCAAGCTGAAATACCCGTAATTAAGGAACCTAAAATGACGTAAGCCACAATAATTGTACTAAATATGTCATTGCCAATTACGGAGGCCATGTCGGGTACGACTGCTATGTTATCACCGGCAATTTGCACAATTGCCAAAGAAATAGCTGGTAATAGCATCCACATTGTCATCACCGCCCTTGTTGCTACCATCATATTACAAAGGCCTGCTGATGGTGAATAATAGAACGGACTTGGCCTCTGCCAAGTCCGTTAAAAATATGCACAAAAAAGCTGTGCAAGCTCACTCGCTCTGAGTGGTTGCACAGCTTCTTAATTTATCTTCCTACTTTGCGCCTTTAGGCCTTAATTGTGACCGGCGACGATCATCGTATTCCTTCCAGGTTACCCAGATTGGGCTAGCATTAAAAATAGCTGAGTAAGCTCCGCTAATAAAACCAATTAACATCGCAAGTGAGAAGTTTCTCGTTGTTTCCCCACCGAAAAAGAACAAAGATGCACAAGCAAATAATACCGTCAGCAACGTATACATGGAACGAGTTATCGTTTGTCCAATACTGCGATTAACCAATTCCTCGTAAGATTCACTTTTACGGTGATTACGTAAGTTCTCACGTATACGGTCAAAGATAACTACGGCCTCATTCATAGAATAACCTATGATCGTTAAAATTGCTGCGATAAATGACGAATCCAACTCCAAATGGAATATTGAAAAAATCCCTAACACAACTAACACATCATGCAGTATGGCTAAAATAGCAGATATAGCAATTTTGTACTCAAAGCGGTATGAAATATAAGCACACAATAACAAACACGCTACTGCTAAATTCAATATTGCCTGACGGGTAAGCTCTGATCCAATAACAGCGCCAACTTTTTCAATTCGCTGTACCTCAAAGGGACCAAGTTTATCCGTCATGCTTGCAAATAAAGCTTTGCTTTCGTCATTTGACAGAAAATGCGTTCGTAAGAATACATTTTGTGAAGTATCGGCTTTAGCAGTCCCTGCGAGTTGAATAGTGCTATTCTCCAAATGGAAATCTTTTAGTGATTCGCGAACCTCAGCAACGGTTACTTCGCGGCTAAACTTTAAATCCACAATTGTTCCACCAGTGAAATCAATGCCTAAGTTAAATCCATGAATGACCATTGAAATGATTCCTGGGATAAGAATAAGCCCTGATAATAGAAACCACCAGTATCGTCTTCCGATAATATTAAACTTCATTTTTATCACCCCTTA
>Ga0366772_1026_pt1 | contig 26194 bp, 22 predicted proteins | sample BONcelN113001C11_FD_207089 | JGI IMG/M metagenome (GOLD analysis project Ga0366772, IMG submission 207089) | Enriched cells from coal bed in the Powder River Basin, Montana, United States - BONCAT cells N11 rep2 HSBNCT.N11.300.1.C11 ...
ATCCATATGGCACAGAGCATGCCTGAGAATATTTTGCTGGATGTGGGTCACGCCCATGCCAACGGCTGGGATATAAGCAAGGTAATTGCAAAGCTGGCCCATAAAATTATTGCTTATCACATGCACAATAATAACGGCTGTGAGGATAACCACAACCGCATTCATGATGGGACACTGGACTTCGCACAGCTTCTTGCCTGTTATAAAAAACATACGCCCCGGGCCGATATTGTCATTGAATACGGACCGCAGTGCGCCCAGGACGAAGACGGTATTGTACAGGATGTCGCCTATATAAAAAAAGCATTATAAAAAACAACATCACGCATCAAATCCAGCTATGCAATTATCTCTTAATCGCTTCCCAAACGTTTATGATGTATACTAATATTTAGGAGCAGGTTTAGGTTAATAAAGGGAAATGGTGAGAGGGTATGAAAAAATTTGTTGATTTGAAATCGCGTTTTTCGGGCGTGCATGACTTAATGAAATTTAGAGTGACGGAAATACTGCTGATCTCTACAGAGTACGACGCCTATGTCCTTGAAGAGGATGGGCGGTTAACCGAGCAGATTTATCATCAATTCAATGATTTGAGCATTCCTTTTATCCCCAGGATCCATTGGGTAGCTAATGCGGAAGAAGCTTTCGAAGAATTGAAGACGACAACAATCCACCTGATCATTACCATGTCTCGCGTAAGTGACATGAATTCTTTTGAAGCTGAAACGGCCATCCATGCAGCCTACCCTGATATTCCGATTGTAATGCTTTCGTATGACCGGCTGACACCGGAAGTGATTGCCCGGATCCGGGGGACTTCTTGCATTAACAGGGTATTCCACTGGTCGGGTAATAGTAAGGTGCTGCTGGCCATTATCAAATACATTGAAGATCAACAGAATGTTCAGGACGACAGCAAGCTGGGCGTGCAGGCTATTCTTTTGGTGGACGATTCCCCGGTGTATTACTCGCAGATTCTGCCGATCATTTATACGGAAATTTTGACGCAGACCCGTTGTCTGGTATTGCATGCCATGAATATCAATCACGGACTGCTGAGAGTTCGCCTGCGGCCGAAGATTCTGCTGGCGGAAACCTATGAAGACGCGATGGAGATCATTAGCTCTTATCGCTATAATTTGCTGGGGATCATTTCGGATGTGCGGTTTCCCAAGGAGGGGAAGCTGACTTCTTCGGCTGGGTTTGAACTGGCCCAAAGGGTGCGGGAGGCGATCCCCGGCCTGCCGTTTTTGCTGCAGTCGGAAGAACCGGAAAATGAAGAAAAGGCGAAAGCCTTGCAGTTGCATTTTCTGAACAAAAACTCACCCAATCTGCTGCATAATTTGCGTACATACATTCTGGAAAACTACGGCTTTGGTTCGTTTGTCTTCAAGTATCCCGATGGCAGGGTCATTGCGGAAGCAACAGACATTACCAGCCTGGAGAGGATCGTCCGGGATTTGCCAGATGAGAGCCTGTATTATCATGTAAAGCAAAACCACTTTTTGCGGTGGTTCCGCGCCCGGGCCGAAGTGGAGGTGGCGGATAAGCTGCGGTTTGTGGACATTGAAGACGTCGAAGACGTCGGCAGCGCTGCCGATATCCGGGCCTACATTTTAAGGGTGCTAAACGATTATTTTCGAAAATACCAAACTGGCTTGATTCTTGATTTTGAAGGGCTTACCAAAAAAGATATGGAAAACGCCTTTATTAAGCTGGGCACAGGTTCTTTGGGCGGCAAAGCCAGAGGGGTTGCCTTCATGAACGCCATGATTGCCAAAGCCCATCTTGCAGATAAATATGAAGACATGAAAGTCAAGGTGCCCCGTTCGTTTGTTATCGGCAGCGATGTTTTTGAAAAATTTATCGAGGAAAATGAGCTTTACTCCTTTCTTGCCGGCAATCCAACGGAAGAGGAGATTGCGCAAAAGTTTACAACCAGCGCTTTGCCGGCCACGATGCAAGAAAATCTGCGCATTCTGACTCAATACATAAAGTGTCCGCTCGCGGTCCGCTCGTCAAGTATTCTGGAGGATTCGCGCATACTGCCGTTTGCCGGTATCTACAATACCTATATTGCGCCCAACAGCCATGAAGACACGGAGATTAGGTTTAAACAGTTGTCGGACGCGGTTAAGTTGGTATATGCCTCGGTGTTTTACGCATCTCCGGTGCAATATGCCAAGAATGCCGATATTCGTATTGAAGAGGAGAAAATGGCTATTCTCATCCAAGAGTTGGTCGGCGAACGTTATGGCGATCTCTATTATCCGGCTATTTCCGGTGTGGCGCAATCCTATAACTTTTATCCCTATTATCCGATGAAGCCGGAAGAGGGAACGGTAAGTCTGGCTTTGGGGTTAGGCAAGGCTATTGTGGAAGGGGAGCGGGTATATCGCTTTTCACCGGCCTATCCCAAGCTCAATCCTCTCGTGTCAAGCCCGGAGGAGTATCAGAAAAAGTCGCAAAATGCCTTTTATGCCGTGGATCTCAAGGCATCCGCCGACATCACGCTGTGTGCCGACGAAAATTATATTTACAAAAAAAATCCTATTTCACAGGCCAATAAAGACCAGTCCCTGGAATATATCGGAAGTACTTATTCCATTGAAAATGATTGTATCTACGACAATGTCTATCAGCATGGACCTAAGCTGGTGACATTTACCCCTATTCTTAAATATAACAGGCTGCCGCTGACGCAAATTATCAAGGATCTGCTGAGGCTGGGCAAACAATCTTTTGGCACCGATGTCGAGATTGAATTTGCCGTCAACCTTCCTAAGGACAAAAGCAAGCCGAAGGAATTCAATTTTTTGCAAATCAGGCCCATGGTGGTTGGGCGCGAAGCTCAGCAGGTTAACCTGGAGGATGCAGGCGAAGCCTGGTGCTTTAGCCGGCGTACCATTGGCAATGGTGTTTATCAGAATATCCAGGATATCATTTTTATCGATCCGGAGACCTTTAGCTTGCAGGATACAAATCAGATTGCCAAGGAAATCAGCGAACTTAACAAGCTGCTTTTCAAGGAAGGCCGCCGCTGCATTCTCATTGGTTTTGGCCGCATGGGTACCTCCGATCGCTGGTTGGGTATTCCCTTAACCTGGGAACAAATGTCGCAGGCGATGGTGATTGTGGAGATTGACCGCAAGGATCTTCGGCCTGAACCCTCGCTGGGCAGTCATTTTTTTCACAATCTGACGGCTACGAATATGGGGTATTTCCACATTCAATATGATAATGAGCCTGAGGGCAGGCTGGATTGGGCCTGGTTGCTTGAGCAGCCTGTTCTGCAGCAGACGAAGTACGTTAAGCTTATCAGAAGAGATGCGGCGTTCAAGGTTAAAATCGACGGGCGCAGCTTTACGGGGGTTATCTGCAAATAGGCCTTATACGGTGAAGGACATCGGTTGCTCTTAAATTTAGTGACAAGTGCTTATTATTATATAGCCTGCGATGAATTAACGTTAAAAAGTTAAGTGAATTTTTGCTATTTTTTTATATTTCTCACAATTAATAATTATAATTGTATGAAAAATACAAAGTACAATGTATAATGTAATTAAAAGGATTTCAATAATACAGCACAAAGGTGGGGGAGATTGCAACATGGCTACAAATGCACAGAAATATTGTGATGAACTTTATCGGCGGGTTGTCGAGCGAAATGCGAATGAACCGGAATTTCACCAAACTGTTCAGGAAGTACTTAGTTCTTTGGTACCTGTGATTGATCACAATCCTGAATATATTGAGATGGGAATCGTTGAGCGGATTGTAGAGCCGGAGCGGCAGTTTATATTCCGCGTACCCTGGATGGATGATACGGGCAAGGTACGGGTAAACCGCGGCTTTCGCGTTCAGTTTAATAGTGCTATCGGTCCCTATAAAGGCGGTTTGCGCTTCCATCCGTCGGTTAACATCGGCATCATCAAATTCCTTGGATTTGAACAGACATTCAAGAATTCACTGACGAGCCTGCCGATGGGCGGCGGCAAAGGTGGCTCCGATTTTGATCCCAAAGGTAAATCCGATGCGGAAGTTATGCGGTTCTGCCAAAGCTTCATGACCGAGTTATACCGATATATCGGTCCGAATACAGATGTGCCGGCCGGTGACCTTGGCGTTGGCGGCAGGGAGATTGGCTACCTTTTTGGACAGTACAAACGAATCAGAGGCGGCTATGAAAATGGCGTACTGACAGGCAAGGGAATTTCCTATGGCGGCAGTTTGGCCCGTCCGGAAGCCACGGGTTACGGGATTGCTTATTTCTGCCAGGAAATGTTGAAATCCAAAGGAACCTCCTTTGCGGGGAAAACGGTTGCCGTATCCGGTTTCGGCAATGTTACCTGGGGCACGATCAAAAAGGTTAACGAACTAGGCGGCAAGGTAGTGACTATTTCCGGTCCTGATGGCTATATCTATGATCCCGACGGAATCAGCAGGGCAAAGATGGAATATTTGCTCGAAATGAGAGCATCTTGCCGTGACCGGGTTGAAGATTATGCTGATCAATACGGAGTGAAATTCTATCCGGGTGAAAAACCCTGGGGCGTTAAGGTTGACGTCGTTATCCCCTGCGCCACGCAAAATGAAATTCTGATTGAAGATGCCAAGAAAATCGCCTCGAACGGGATAAAATTCGTTTGCGAGGGCGCAAATATGCCTTGTACCAATGAGGCAATTGAGTATTTGATTCATAACGGCGTGTATCTGGGGCCGTCCAAAGCGGCTAATGCCGGTGGTGTGGCCGTTTCCGGCCTCGAAATGTCGCAAAATAGCATGCGCATAGCCTGGTCGTTTGAAGAAGTGGATGACAAGCTTAAAACGATCATGCTCAATATTTATAAAAGTGCCAGCAAGGCAGCGGAAGAGTATGGCTACAAGGACAACCTGGTTATCGGCGCTAATATAGCCGGTTTCATCAAGGTTGCGGAAGCTATGAAAGCGCAAGGTCTGGTATAAGAGAGCACAAATGAGCGGTTATCCGGCTAGCTGAAAAAAACTCCTGTAAATCCGGTGTGGATTTTGCAGGAGTTTTTTTGCGCTATAGGTAAATGTTTAAGAAACCCTGTCTCTACGTCGTTTGAAGAGGAGAGGAAGCTATGAATAAAGCAAAGCTCAAAGAAGCGGAAGAAAGATTCTTTATGCGATATCCCGGTGGGTTTCATCATCCGGAAATACTTCAAATTGTGAAGAAGCACAAAGTGGAGAAAATGAAGAAATTGGCCCAAGACAGCTTTTCGCTTGAGCAGTTTGAAAGTGCCGGAAAGATTGTTGAGTCCATGTATAAGGTCGTCAGCCAGTCCTCCCTGATTTCGATCTTTGAAAAGCCGAAGTTTAGAGATGTGGTAAAGAGCATAAGTGACAATGAGAAAGAGCACTTAGCTCATGGCCTGAAGGAATTTTTGCATGGTGATCAGGCCTTCGGCTTTCGGCTGATTACAGGCCTGCTTCAGGAATATAAGCTGGCAAAATGGCCGCTTGTAACGGTCTGTCCTGTATATTATCAGCCCAACGTGGAAGTCTTCATCAAACCTACTACAGTGAAAGGCGTAATTGAGTACTTTGAATTAGAAGGCCTCAAATACAATTCTAATCCAACCTTTGAATTCTATCAGGCTTACCGGGAACAAATCATGCAGATGAAGCAAGAAGTTGATGTTTCCCTGCAAGTTGATAATGCCGCCTTCAGCGGTTTCCTCATGATGTCTATGGAAAATTTGTAGCCCATTGTGCCGTGCTTAAAAAACGAAGAAGGAAGGAGCGTAGAAAATAAAACAGGAGTGGAAAAAAGCAGAAAAGGAAATTGATTTCTGAATTAGAGGTGCAGTATGGAAGATCGGGATTGGATCATCATTAAAGTATTGTACGAATATAAAAACGTTACTAAAGCCGCTCAGGCATTATTTATATCTCAACCGTCACTTACTGCCCGTATACGGCAGCTTGAAGAGGAACTTGGCGTTAAAATGATCTATCGCGGGAGCAGGGGCATTCACTTTACTCCGGAGGGTGATTATCTGGCTCACTGTGCTCAGCAGATGTTAACAAATATTCGTCAGATAAAAGAGCAGGTTATCAATATGGGGGCAGATATAAAAGGAACATTGCGAGTTGGGGCTTCCAACTATCTGTCTAAACACAAAATTCCCCGGCTGTTGGGACTATTTAAAGAAAAATACCCAAACGTTGAATTTAATGTAATTACCACATGGAGCCGTGATATTTGCAGTCTCTTAAATAATCAGGATGTACATGTGGGTTTTGTGCGTTCCGATTTTAGCTGGCGGGGAGAAAAACATATATTATATGAGGAGCCCATCTGTATAGCGTCTAAAAATGCGATTAGCCTGAATGATCTACCCAAGCTGCCAAGAATTGACTATCACACGGATGAATCATATAAGATGTTGCTTGATTCATGGTGGAGTAATAATTATGCACAGCCTCCAACAATTGGGATGACGGTAAGTTATCTTGACATATGCAAATCAATGGTAATTAACGGTTTAGGATATGCTATAGTACCGAGCAATTTATTAGATGATGCCAAAGATATACACAAGATATATATCACTGACAAAGAAGAGAATTTGATATTGCGGAAAACATGGATGCTTTATCAAAAGGAAATAGTAGAATTGAAAATGGTGAGATTATTTTTGGACTTTGCTAAAGAAATGGATTTTAACACTATATAGGTAAAAACATAAAGATTCTATGACTTGTAAAGGTTGTAGAGTCTTTTTTTGTACCCAATATTCGTTCAACAAGCAAAAATGTATAGGGAGTTTCGTGAAATACGTATTTCTGATACTTGATATCAAATTTATATATTTTTTATTTTTCTGAATTGTACTTATGATTAACTCAAAACATGCCTTGATGAATTAACAACATAAATAGTGAAAGGGGAGACAAGACAGCATGGGAATAAGTATTTGGTCGCTAATAGCGTACATTGCTGCCATTATTTTTTGGAATTCAGGGCTAAAGCGGAATATCGGCGAGGCCATGGTTGTGGGCTGGGTAGTAGTTCTGCTTTTTGGCGGAAGCCAGTTTTTTGATCTGCTAATTAAAAGTATTATATTCGCTGCCACACAGGAAACGGTATATGCGGCGCTCGCTTTTGTATTTATGGCTTTTGTTATGACGAAGACCGGACTGGTAAACCGTATGGTAGATATTTTAAATTCCACTCTAGGACGAATCGCCGGTGGCGCTGGCTATATTTCTACTTTAGCCAGCGCTCTCATGGGAATGATTTCCGGGTCAGGATCTGGCAATGCTGCATCTGTTGGCGCAGTAACTATACCTTGGATGATTAGTTCTAATTGGTCACGGCAGTTAAGCGCCACGATGGTTGCCGGTAACGCCGGCCTGGGGGTTGCATTGCCACCCTGTTCGTCAATGTTCCTGCTTCTGGGACTAGGAGTCGTCGCCGAGAAAGTTTCCATTGGTTCACTCTATGTTGCTTTGCTAACAGGTGGTTTGTGGACGCTGGCTTATCGTCTGTTTTTAGTACGATGGTTTGTTTACAAGTATAAGATACAACCATTACCGCCGGAAATGATAAAACCGTTTGCGCAGACTTTTCGTGAAGGTTGGACGTCGCTATTAATATTTTTGGGAATTCTTATACCTGTGGGCTTAACGATGGGACCGGTAGCTGATTATTTGGAGGCACTCAAAAGCTTTGGTCCAAAAGGATTAAAAAGTATTTCCATTATTGTTTGGATTCCCGTATTGATTAGTTGGATTGCTTTGTTTGAGGGCCGAAAGTATCTGCCAAAGACAGCCGCAGGTTTATATGATCTTATTCAGTCATCGGCGAAGCGTTATGTAGTAGTCGGAGCAACCCTGTTTTTTGCGTTTGCTGCAGGTGAGGTGATGACTAGGCTCGGCCTTGCCAAAGACATGATGGCAATTTTGCAAGCTCTAAATCTGTCACCTCTACTGACAATTGTTATAGTCGGCTTTCTGGTAACGTTAGTTGGTGGTCCGTTGACATCTACTGCAACTGTTGTGGCGATTGGATCTGTTTCATTCTCTGCACTCATATATGCCGGAGTTGAGCCGGCTATAGCAGCAGCAGTCATCTTACTGTTTTCCTCCACAGAAGGAGCTACACCTCCGGGAGCTGCACCTATTTTCATTGCATGTGGTATTGCCAATGTAGATCCTGTAAAGACTTTTATCCCCTTGATTTTATATTACGTTATACCAATCATGATTATTGGGGTTCTTATCTCAGTAGGCATACTGCCTATTATGGTAATGTAGGGGGGATCAGATATGGAATTGTTAAAAAAAGTACTAAATGCCTTATTTGTTTGCGGTATACTCGCTTTTATGATACTAGGTACAATTATCGTGGCGGTACAGTTGTATAGTGTTATTGTTGCCAATGGAACAATGGCAGTAAAAATAATGAACGCACTTGGCAAGCCAGCCTTCATTATTGCATCAGTGACGGGCTTGATAGGATTTGTTCAAGGATATATAAATGGATGGGAGATGGGTGACTAGCTTGAGGGTAAAGCTATAATGAGCAAATTGCCTCGGATTCAAGGTACGCCGTTGCAACGTTTTACTACGAACGGAAAACAGGGGGATTGAGATTATGGGATTTGACTATACAAAAAACATCGTACGTAGATCAAGACTAATTATGCCGGCAAATACGCCAAAGTTTCTTGAAAAAGCCTACTTAAGGAATGCCGATGCCGTTGTTCTTGATCTGGAAGACAGCGTTCCACTATCAGAGAAAGTGGCTACTAGGGCATTTATTAAAAAGTGGATCCCGGAAGTTGGCAAAGGGGGGAGTGATGTCCTTATCCGTGTCAATAATACGGAAGAATTATTGAAGGGTGATATTCAAGCAGCTGTGTGGCCGGGGGTAGAGGGGATTATTATTCCGAAGGTTGAGAATGCCGAGGAAGTTCAAACCATAGAGCGGATGATTGCTGAACAGGAACGGCAAAGAGATATTCCCGAGGGACGTATCAAAATGTCCATTCTCATCGAATCTTGCAAAGGGTATATGAACATGAATGAAATTGCCCAGGCAAGTGACCGAATCGATACTCTTACCATCGGTAATGAAGATTTTCTGCGGGAAGCCGGAATGGTGGAAACGGAAGATACTTACCATGCCTTATTAGTTCCGCGGGTACAATTGGTGCTTACTGCCCGGGCAAATCATAAAGTGCCGATGGGATTGATCGGAAGTCTAGCTAACTATGGTGACGACAATGCATTTGAAAGAAGTGTTTCCCTTGCCTATAAACATGGATATTTAGGAGCAAGCTGCATTAATCCGCGCAATGTTGAGACTTTAAATAAATGTTTCTCTCCCGGCACAGAAGAGATTGAACGCGCAAAACAAGTAATAGCCGCATTAGATGCAGCATTGGCAGTAGGCAGAGCATCGACGACATTCGAAGGGAAAATGATCGATTATGTCCATTATGAACGAGCTAAACAAATCATTGAACGGCATGAAATAATTGAAAAGTTTGAATTAAAAAAGAGAATAGCGCGGCAAGCCGTAGAATAGATAAATCCTTCCGGCAATTAAACCGATCAGAAAAGGTAGGTACTATAAATGAAAAATGCTGTTGGCCGTGAAATTCCAGTTGGAATCGCCGGCTATAATATTGCTCCCTATCAAGGGCCGTGGAGCTGCATTCCCTCCCGTCAAGCGAGCGGTGGGAAGTGTATCAATGTCTCAGCATCAGAAAAAGTGCTCAAATCAATTGATGCGGCAATCGATGCAGTGGGCTTGCGGGATGGGATGACGATATCCTTTCATCACCATCTTCGGAACGGCGACTTCGTTATGAAACTGGTAGTCGATGCGATAGCTCGCAAAGGGATACGCGGCTTGAAAGTGGCGGCCAGTTCGCTAAGTGCTGTTCAGGATGCCATCATGCCGCACCTTGAAGCCGGCGTCATTGTCGCTATTGATACCAGTGGTATACGCGGTGAAATCGGCAAGTTTGTCTCAGCCGGAAAACTGCCCAACCCGGTCATGATTCGGACCCATGGCGGCCGGGCCAGGGCAGTTGAGTCAGGAGAACTCCCTATCGACGTTGCGTTTATCGGTGCGCCGGCCTGTGATCGTTACGGGAATATTAACGGTGTTGACGGCCCGGCGGCGTGCGGATCACTTGGTTATGCCATTGTAGATGCCGCCTGTGCGGAAAAGGTCGTTGCAATTACCGACAACCTGCTGGATTATCCGCTGCAACGGATCAGTATTCCCCAAACCCAGGTGGATTTTATTGTGAAAGTTGATTCTATCGGCAATCCGCAGGGGATTAGCACAGGATCTTTGCGGATAAGTACCAATCCGCAAGAATTGTTGATCTCTCAGTATGCGGCAACGGCAATTGAGTATTCCGGATATTTCCGCAACAATTTCTCTCTCCAATTGGGCAGTGGAGGCCCCTCCTTATCAGCGGCTAAATTTATTAAAGAAAAAATGCAGGCTAAGGGCATTACGGCAGCATTTGGTGTTGGCGGTATTACCGGTATCTTTGTCGAGATGATGGAAGAGGGACTGGTTAATCTCCTGTTTGATGCGCAAAGCTTTGATAGTAGGGCTATTCAATCCTTGCGGCAAAATCCCCGGCATTTGGAGATGTCGGCTTCCTATTACGCCAGCCCAGGTACATGCGGCCCGATCGTAAACCATGTCGATGCTGTAATTCTCAGCGCGACCGAAGTAGACATTAATTTCAACGCAAATGTGTTGACCGGTTCGAATGGCAAGCTTATGGGAGCCCCCGGAGGACATCCTGATACGGCTGCGGGCTCAAATCTTTGTATTGTTGCTCTTCCTTTGGTACGGAAAAATTTCCCTGTCATTCGCGAATCCGTTCATACCATAGTAACACCAGGCGAGACGGTCGATGTTATCGTTACAGACCGGGGTGTGGCAATTAATCCTTTGCGGAAAGATCTAATTTACAATTTGAAGGACTCGGGTCTTCCCATCATGCAAATAGAAGATCTGCAACGACTAGCCTATGAGATTACAGGAACGCCCGGACCCAAGCCGGCAGGCGGCGAGATTGTCGGGCTAGTTGAATACCGGGATGGCACGATTATCGATGTAATCCGCAAGATGGGGTAAAGATGAATTCAATCATGAAGGGAGTCGTTTTTTTGAATAGGCAAGCAAGTATGATGACAGTACCAAATTCAGCAGGCACGGCAGCTCCAAGCTTGAAGGCACCGGCAAATGCGTGCGATTCTCATATTCATATTCTGGATAATCGCTTTCCTGCCAGTGATCCGGTCATTCAGGGGGCAACAGCAAGTGACTATCGCCTGCTCCAACAACGCATTGGGACGACGCGCGCCGTTATTGTTCAGCCAAAGAATTACGGAACGGACAACACATGTACGCTTGATGCGATAGCGCAATTAGGTATAGCAAATGCCCGTGGAATTGCCGTTTTACATCCTGCAGTCATGGAGGAGGAGTTACGCCGCCTTGATAAGGGGGGAATCCGCGGTCTTCGATTCAGTGTGTGGAATCCCACAAATAATGTGACCACAATTGACATGATAGAGCCGTTGGCAAAACGGATAAATGATTTTGGCTGGCACGTGCAACTGCACATGTCCGGTGATCAGATTGTTGAAAATGCCACACTTTTAGATAGGATCGTCTGTCCCATCGTGATTGACCATATGGGAAGGATGCCTGCCCAAATAGGGCCAAAGCATCCTGCTTTTAAGGTAATCTGCCGTCTGATTGATAAGGGATGCACCTGGGTAAAGTTGGCTGGCGCTTATCTTAATACCAAGGATGGCCCTCCAAATTATAAAGACGCAACTGCAATTGCCCGCGCTTTCTCTGAGTATGCGCCTGAGCGCATGGTCTGGGGCAGCGATTGGCCGCATGTAACCGAAAGGGAGCATAAACCGGATGATGCCCTGCTATTCGATCTCCTTGAAGAGTGGATTCCGGACGAAAGGGTGCGCAAGCAAGTCTTGGTTGAGAATCCTGCAGCTCTGTATGGTTTTGACTGAGGCGGGCTCAGGCTGTTTGAAAAAACCAGCGTTATACGCTGGTTTTACTATTTGGCAGGATAATTAGGGCATTGAGCTGAACTAAAGGGACAAGGGGACAGGTTCATTGTCCCGGAAGATGAAAGTGCTTCTGTTTCACGTTTTAATATTTCATTGGTTAACTTGAAGGAGGTAGTTCATATTGATGCCACTAAAAAAAGTGGCTGTTTTTCTCATGAGCATTGACCGGGAAAAAGGCCAAAACATTATTGCCTTAATGGATAACGCTGAAATTAGAGCTGTTGTTACTGAAATTAAACGCCTGCCGGCACTTTCACAGGAAGACAAAGAAAGTATTCGGGCTGAGTTTAACGAGTTAGGCTATACAGAGCAGATGAATCCTTCTGAAATGCTGACTATTATGCGTTTTTTATTTGATGGCAGTAAAATTAGTAAATAAGGGCACGAAAAAACAGCACCGCTCGCATTGACGGTGCTGTTTTTTGTGTCCCTGGCGGGAGATGGTTTATTGCCGGCTTAACTCGGCAACGCTTTTAGTTGCGAATCTGACGCCCATGCCGAAGGCTTTATTACAGTCTTCAGGAAATACTTCTTTACGGCGTTTGGCCTTGGCTGCTGCATCAAATGACGTTACAACGTAGTTATCATAATCGCTAAACTGGTAAGTATCTGTGACATACAAGGATTCGGTAGCTCCGAAAGTTTTTGCAATAGCTTTCTCCGTTGTGGAGAGAATCAAATCATAGCCCCATTCGGGTACCATTTCTGCGGTGATATTCATGGTGTAAATAAGACCTACCGGTTTTTCCTTCTCAACAAGTGAGGAGTAATCTTTATCATAGACCAAATACTGAAAGACCATGCGTTCCATGAGTGATCTCATTTCACCGGTAACATTGCCAAGATAAATCGGTGATCCCAGGAAAACGGCGTCAGCGGCTGCGATCTTTTCCAAGACCGGCGTCAGTTCATCCTGATAAGCACATTTGCCATAACTTTTGCCGCCTTTCAATTTGCAGGCAAAACAACTGATACAGCCCTTGTAATTGTGGTCATAGAGATGGATGATTTCAGTGGAAGCTCCCTCAGAGGCTGCCCCTTCGAGCGCCTTGTTTAACAGTGTTGCCGTGTTCCAGCTTTTTCTGGGACTGCCGTTGATTGCTAAAACATTCATTGAAAATATCCCCCTTTACTACTTGACCTTGAATTCCTGATATGTATTATATATTGTTATGGGAGAAGAGTTAAGTATGCACATTTTTGTAATATACTAACATTTAAGTAAGTAAAGGAGTACTCTTATGAACGGGTTTGAAAAAGAATATGGAAAATGTTCGATGTACTATACCTTATCCATTCTTGAAGGCAAATGGAAATGGATTATCTTATGGGAGATATTTAAAGCTGAGGTCATTCGATACAACCAGTTAAAAGACCAGTTGCAGCCAATTGCTCATAAAACGTTAAGTCATCAATTAAAAGAACTGGAAAGCAGCAAACTCATTCACCGGGAACAATATAATCAGGTTCCTCCCCAAGGTGGAGTATTGGCTGACGGAAAGGGGGAAAACAGTCATACCCATATTGGAACTCATGTATCAATGGGGAGAACAGAACCGGGAGTATGAGAAATGATCGGTTTAGTCAAATCAATAATGATGCCCTACAGTTCAAAGCAAGAACTGTAGGGCATTTGTTCAGGAGCCTTCGCCGTGGCGCTCGCCAGTGTGATTGTGATTTTTTACTTTCTTAGATCCCGAAAGTGGTTCAGGCAAATTACTGTCGTCATTTTTTATACGTATCGGTGCATCGGGCACTTCTACAGGGTAAGTTTCGGGCTTAGTCATGTTATCTCCTCCGGTTTATAAGTTTGCCAGTAATTTCTTAGAGCTTGCTTGCGTCGGACGTTTCGGTTTCGCTGGTAATCTGACTGAGTCTGAAGCTTATGATTAGCTTACGGCAACTTACCTGGTTTTATCCGTGGAAGATCGAGACTAATTGTACGTTTTTCTCCAGCATAAGAATATGCCGCTCTTCGTATTTAAACGAAGAGCGTTTTTCAACCTAGGCTTTTACAAGAGTAAGGAATGCTCAAATGCGTCGCGTCATGAGTTTGACGGCTGATGTTATTTGCCGGTATGGGGGACAACCGTCTCAGGAGAGAAGCGGTACAGGCGGCTGGGGCGCCCCCGGGCACAGGTATAACCTTCGCCTGCAGATTCGATTAAATTTACTTCGCATAATCCGGTAATGATACGCCGTATATTTCTTTCAGATGATGATAGTTCTTCGGCCAGTTGTGAGGAGGTGAATGAATCCCAGCCACGGTGATTAACGGTAGCCAATATGCGTTTATAAGTCCTAACGCTGACTTTGGCTTCGTGCAATTTGTTCAGCAAACAGAGATCGTCGGAATGATCCAAATAGGACAATTCGCCGCTTTGATCCGCAACCTCCACAACAATACCGTCTTCCTGGATGATAATAATCTTTTCAGCAGATCCTTTTTTCGCATGAAGAATAGCCCGGCTGGCGTTGGAATGGGCGGAGGCAACGGTATTGCCGAAGCCTATGCCGACGTGCATTTGGATGTCGATATCGCTGGAAATTTTCCGGATTACACTTCGCAAGGCAGGCAGTTCAAGCTCGATTGTACCGCGCGAACTGAATAGTTCATAGACGCCATGTCCTTTTTCCAGCAAATAGGCACTGAGCTTTTCTGCATGACCGAGCAGGTCTTTTTTTATATTTAATTCTACGAATTGCAATTCATAAGGAGAGTTTGTTTTTTCAATTAGTTGATCGTAATTGCCAATCTCGATAATTTGAAACCCTACCTGCGTGCTTTTAAAATAAGCGGTTGTCAGTCTCTCGGATAAAACCTGCAAGGCCTCCCGTATAGAAGCTGTCGTGACGGTATTGCGATAAACCGGTACACCAAGAGCGCCCAGTGCCTTATATACTGCGCCCAAGCTGGAAATGGCCGCTTTTGTTTTTCCGGATTTCCATAGGGTCAGGTGAAAATCGACTAAGCGTTCGGCATTGCAGTCCGCGCCATAAGAGTTTATGTAGCTTTCGTTCAAGGGAATGCCGAGATCTTCAATGGCTTCCCGAAGATTTTCGTTTTCAGGGATATCAATAGAGAGTCCATCCAAAACAAACTTCTGTATGTTGGCAATTTGCAAAAAACATCTGTAAAGTCCGGCTCCGCTGAATGAGCAGTATACCACATTATCCAAATCCTTGATTTGCTGTACAGCCTTTAGGTAGGGTGCCGGTCCTGAAAACAGCCAGCCGTCAATGTGGGTAAGATTTTCTTTTATCAGGTGGGGGGCTTGTTCGATGTCCTCATAAATCAAGGGAATTAGCTGAAGCGGGGGCGTAAAGCGCTGATTGGCTGCCAAAATTCGTTTTACCGAGTCTTCAGGTCCGATGACGCCGACTTTTCTCATGCTGTTTCCTTCCTTGCTGTGTCCGGTATTCGTTACGATTATTATAGCATAGAGTTTAGTGCGACGCAGCGGTATTGCCGCTTGCTTGAGCTTTAGCTGTTACATTGGCCTATTTACGGACAAATAAGAAACAGTAATATATGTAATTATTAATAATGCAGGATTCTTATGGATTTAAATAAGGAAAAAATCCTTTAATAATCCAAAAATAATAATTGACACTCTTCGAAAACTTCAATTATTATTAGAATAGTCGGAGTATTTCCAAAAGAGTAGTATGAACCATAACCCAGGCGCCAGTCAGATGCAAAGGAGAGAAGACGTATGAGTGAAGCGTTGGTATTATGACTGAACAAATACTTGCTGAATTACTTAATTTCAGAAGGGATTTTCACCGGTATCCCGAAAGCGGCTGGACGGAATTTAGGACGACCGCTGTAATAGCAAAGCGATTAACGGAATTGGGTTATGACATTACGATGGGGGAACAGGCAACAAGCAAAAACCAAATGATGGGCGTTCCTGATGAGCAAACTTTAAGCACCCATCAGGAACGGGCTCTTGAACAGGGGGCGGATGCTTGTTACGTTTCTAAAATGACAGGGGGACATACCGGGCTTTGGGCGGATCTAAACTGTGGTGATGGTCCTACGGTAGCCTTGCGGTTCGATATCGACGCAAATGATATAACAGAGGTTCAGGATAGCACCCACAGACCGGTTAAGGAAGGCTTTGCATCGGAAAACCCGGGAGTTATGCATGCCTGCGGGCATGACGGGCATGCTGCGGTGGGACTGGTACTGGCGGAACTGCTTGCGAAAGACCGAAGTCGTTTGCAAGGAAATATCCGGTTGATTTTTCAGCCTGCCGAGGAAGGTGTGCGGGGTGCCCGGGCAATGGCAGCCGCAGGTGCGCTGACTAATGTGGAGTACATACTGGGCTTTCACTTAGGCTTTCAGGCCGAGCGAACAGGGATATTGATTGCAGGCACCGGCGATTTTCTGGCAACAACCAAGTTGAATGTATGGTATGAGGGCGTTCCCTCGCATGCCGGTGCTTACCCGGAAAAAGGCAAAAATGCTTTGCTGGCTGCATGCACGGCAGCATTAAATCTGCATGCCATTCCACGTCATAGCGGCGGAGCGACCCGCATAACGGTCGGAACGTTAAAAGCCGGACAAGGGCGCAACATTACACCGCCTAATGCTTACTTTGAATTGGAAACACGAGGCATTACCAGTGAGCTTGATGATTATATGCGCCGGGAAGCCGAACGGATTATACAGGCAGCGGCGCTAACCTGGGATATCAAATACCGGATTGAAACCGCCGGCGGGACCAAGAGCGGTGAAAGCAACCCGGAAATGGCAGACTTGATTGAACGGGAGGCAGCGGCCATGCCTGTGTTTACTGAAGTGCGTAAACGCTCCAGCTTTGGTGCATCTGAGGATTATGCCCATTTTATGAGCACCGTCCAAGAGCAGGGGGGAATGGGCAGTTATATCCAGGTCGGTGCCGATTTAGCATCAGGACATCATACAAGCCGCTTTGATTTTGATGAGCGCAGTATGCTGCATGCGACAGAGCTGCTCTATAAGGTGATTAAGGCCATGCTGGTTAAATAGACGCAAGGAACAGAATGTTCTTTGATATAGTGAGGAGGGAAAATATGATCTATATTGGGCTGGTAATCATTGCCCTGTCAATCTACTTGCTAGTCAGACAGTATGAATCGCGAATGGTGCTTTTGGCAGCCGGTATTGCCATGGCAACCATTGCGGGTGATCCGCTCGCGGCATTTGACGCGTTTTCCAAAAGCATGGTGAATGGCGCTTTAATTCAGGCGATATGCTCTGTTATGGGTTTTGCTTTTGTTATGAAACTGACTGAATGCGACAAGCATCTGGTCAATCTGTTTGGCAACGGCCTGCGGAAAATTCAGCCTGTCTTAGTACCGGCTGCAGTAATGGCCACCTTTGCCATTAACATTGCCTTGCCAAGCGCCGCCGGAGCGGCAGCTGCGGTTGGCGCTATTTTTATCCCTATCCTGATTTCGTCAGGCGTGCATCCGGCAACAGCGGGTGCGGCCGTGCTCGCCGGGACCTTCGGATCTATGCTCAATCCGGGATTGTCGCATAATCCGTTTGTGGCAAAACTGGCTGGCGTGGGACCGATGGACGTGATCGCAGTACACGCGAAAGCGGATATTATCGGGGGGCTGATTGGTGCTGTCAGTCTGGCGATTGTCGACAAATATCTTACTAAGGACAAAACGTACGCACAGGGGAAAGCGGGCGAGAAACAGAAACCTTCGGTTAATCTGCTGTATGCCGTTATCCCGCTGCTGCCGGTGGTGCTGCTGATGCTGGGGACGATGAGCTCGCTGCCCATACTGAAGAAAATCGGAGTGCCTCATGCAATGCTCATCGGCGCTATCATTGCGCTGGCAGCGACCCGGACAAAGCCGCAGGAGATTACCAAAGCCTTTTTTGAGGGGATGGGCAATGCCTTTGCCAATATTATGGGGATAATTATCGCCGCCGGCGTGTTTGTAGGCGGCATGACCTCTATTGGGCTTGTCAAGGGGTTTATTGATCTTCTCACCCATGCCACCGGTATTGTAAAATATGCCGCAACCTTTGGGCCGTTCCTGTTAGCCGTTATCGCAGGATCGGGTGACGCAGCGGCGTTTGCCTTCAATGAAGCGGTCACTCCTCACGCTCCAAAGTTTGGTCTGGAAGTTATCAATATGGGAAGTATTGCTGCTTTGACCGGCTGTTTTGGCAGGACCATGTCACCGATCGCCGGCGCGACTATTGTTTGTGCAACTATTGCCGGTGTTTCACCCATGGAATTAGCGAAACGCAATGCCCCCGGCATGATGATTGCCACGATTGTGTCCATGTTTATTTTGCTGTAAACGCTATGCCTTAGACATAAGAGTTCATTAGGAAAGGCCGGAGCTTTTGCTCCGGCCTTTCTTTAGGTCAACTTTTAACTGGCTAACTCCGTTCCTTTGACACTTCCTTTATTTCTGTCAATCCAATTTCTCTTTGCTTAACTACATATGAAAGTATCTCGCGGGCAGTGTCAGTAACTAATGAAATTTTGGTGTAGTCAATAGTTGCGTTGTTTAGATACTGCAAAATTAGTGCGTCTTTACAAGCACTTCCAGGCATTATTCCGGCAAAAAAGAACCCCAGCTTTTCAAATTCAGGAGCTAAATAATAGGTCGAGGGATCATTAAGACTTAAATATAAATGAATCACAGAAATGTCTTTTGAACAAAGTTCTTTTAATTTTGCCTTAATCTCGTCAACAATATTTCTCCCTGGCCGCACGATTTTTACTATTGTTTGTCCCAGTGAAAGGGATTCTTTAATTTTTACTATCGATTCGCTCTTCAAATAGTTTTGCAGATGCCTATGGGGCATGCGGCAAGTGATATTAGAAACTCCAAGGTTTTTAAATAGTTTTACGATCATGTCTGTATGATATTGTGGTGGAAAAATAATTATTCTTTTGGGCTGTTTAACATACAGATAAGTTAATACGAGTGATATTCTTTGGGAATGTGTTGTATTGAGTTTCTGAAATTCGGCATCGGGAAGGTAGCCAAGCCAAATGCCGCAGTCTTTAAAATCGCTGTTATATACTTGTTTTTGTGAAAATGTATGGCTTGTAACAGGGGGAATGTAAATTCCGGTTACTTCTTTAAACAGTTCCGGCTTTCTGCGTATATATAAATATTCTGCCAGTTCAGTCAGCACCCCTCGATTCCGAAAGCCAGTCTTAACCACAGCAATTACCGGTTCAACAACCTGATAGTCCTCTTGAGTCCGCAAAAGAGCCATGTGTCCAATAATTTCACCATCATTTGTTTCGGCTACAACTGAGGTTAGATAGCCCTTTTCATTGGCGCTTATAATTTCTCCGGGATCATAAAATTGCTTGTAAAAGTAGGAGTTACCGTAGGAATCACGAATAAGGCCGACAATATTGACAGCATCGGCCTTGTTCATAGCCCTAACGGTAAAAAGAAGGGGGGAGTCAAGCACTTTGGGCTGAGAATTTAGTTTTGATGACGGATTCATATTAAATTCCTCCTCATAGTAGTTTATTTATAATAGTAATATAAATTTGATTTTTTTAGCGACTACTATTGATATAATCGCGTACGGTTTAGTTCTTTGGGACATAGCAAAAAGCAAGAAGGAAAGCAGCCAAATGGTGCTTTCCTTCTTGCTTTTTGCTGGGAAGAGCTTTTTTATTTTGCCGGTATTAAAAACTTAACCGCAAAGGTTGTTCCCTCCGGGCCGGTATCAGCCTCAATGGAAGCATTGTGCCTAAAAGCGATTCTATAGCAGATTGGCAGACCCAGGCCAATTCCTTCCGTTTTGGTGGTGAGGAACGGCGTCCCCAATTTTTCCATCAATTTTGGCGAAATGCCTGAGCCTTGGTCACTTATGGACAGAACAACTTTATTCTGCTCAAGAAATGTGCGAATGAAAATGTCGCCGCCTGACGGCATGGCATCCAGGCCGTTGTTCACCAGGTTAAGTAATAGCTGGCGAATTTCGTTTACATCCAAATATAACGTTGGGATGTCTTCCAGAAAAAGTCTTATAGACGAGCTGGCTGCAGTTGCGTTCGTATGTAGTAAGGGATACAAAGCGTTTATGACATTGTTTAAACAGCGGTTTTCCCGGTGAGATACTTTTTCCTTAGCCAGCAACAGGTATTCAGTGATAATTAAGTTTGTCCTGTCCAATTCTTCCAGCATGAGATCGCAGTGTTCCTTGCTGACACAGTAATTATTTTTCATTTGCATCCTTTGCAAGTAGCCTCGGACTGAGGTTAAAGGATTCCGTATTTCGTGAGCGACGTTTGCAGCCATTTGTCCGACCATATTAAGTCTGTCTAACCGCAATATTTCTTTTTCCAGCTTGCGGGTATTCATTATGTTTTTTGTTATGAATACAAACAAGGTCGCTCCAACCGTATGGCTAATGGTCATTGGTATGCCGACATCTTTTACGGTAGTAATTACTATTTCATTTTGGTAGCCCATTGCTACTGTCAACGCCATATGAAATGTTTCAAAAACAATGGCAAATATTGCGGTGGTCCATAACCCCGGCAATTGCCCCTTTTGCCACTTGTAAACCAGACCGCCTGCCAGACCTGCCAGAAATGTCGTCAATAAAGCAGAGAGGGCCATCTCGGAGGCTCCGGCATATCTTAAATCTAAAAAGCGGTAAATACCGCCGAAGAAACTGGCTCCTATACCAACTACCGGACCACCTATTAATCCCCCAAGCATTGGCCCCAGAACTCTGACGTTGGCTACACCGCCTGCCGCAGCCGCATAAAGTGAAAATAGCCCGAATATTATTGCCAAAAATGACTTATTCTTAAGATTGCGCTTCTCGTCGAGCCATTCCAAATAGCATTTGGAATAGCTCACTGCATAAGCCATAACCGTAATTACACAAACATTATTAATTAGCGATACTATGGATTCAGCCAGAGTACTATTCAAATTAGCACCTCTTTTGAAATTAGTCTTTTTACATAATTTGACACATAATAGCCATTTCCTTCAATTTATACCAAAAAATTCAAAAATGCTGACAAAATAGGAACGTCCCCGATGTCCCAGTTGCAATAGGAAGCTGAAAAAAGAGAAAAAGCCAGCCGCGACCTCAGTAACGAGGCGTACGGCTGGCTTTTCGTGTTTTAATACTGTACCAGGTATTTTGTCGGATCAATAGGGGTATTATTTACGCGCACTTCATAATGTACATGGGGGCCGGTACTTTTGCCGGTGCTGCCGGCATAGGCGATAACCTGTCCTTTTTTGACTGTCTGTCCGACATTGACAGCTAGCTGCGAATTATGGCCGTACAGTGTACTGATACCATTTCCGTGGTTAATCTGTACTAGATTGCCGTAGCCGCCGGCCGGGCCGCTCACTACGACTTCGCCGTCAGCAGTTGCCACCACCGGTGCGCCCATGGTATAGGCAATATCGATACCGGCATGCAGCTCATTGCCGTCACCGAATGGCGAGATCCGCCAGCCGAAGCCTGAAGTAACGGTTCCCCGGGCAGGCCAAATCGACGGTGTGGTTGTCAGGTTGGCAGCAGGCTGAACGGGACGCGGGAGCGGTGTCGGCAAACTGACAGCAGCAGGCGCGACCGCTTCCATTGATGTTGCCATTTGCGCGTTGCCAACTGGCGGCTGATGTAATTGGCCAACGAATATAACGGCTGCCAGGAGCAGCACACATAGCAGTAAAACGTGCCGTGGCACGGATTGTAGCAACGTTTGAATAAGAGTAGGTTTTTTAGTAATGGGGGTCTCTGTGGGCTGTATCATAAGCGGGTTTCCTCCTTAGGAGCAGCATACTTAAGCTGATAGGCAAACTAGTATGCTATAATCTAGTTGTCTTTTACATTATAAATGAAAATGCTGTCGCTGTCCAAAGTGTTAAGGCACTGCCAAATAACGGCACTTGACGGTATATTTCAAACATGAGACTATAGTAACGGCCAAGTCGGCATATTGGAGATGATAATTATGCGGATATCTATGCAGCAAATTCGTAAGTTGATGATTATAATCATAGCACTGGTGCTTGCAGGCTTTTTGGCCAGTGCGATTCCTTTTTTGCAGCAGCGGATGAACCAGCGTATGCCGGTGAGTGTTACCGCTGCTCCAATTAGTACTGTCAATAAACTGCTGCGCATTGAGCGGACCGGGGCGGCAGTACATGCAACGAGGGTTCCTGTTTATAGTGAAGGAGCAGGCCGGGTCAGCGAGGTCTATGTAACGGCAGGCCAGACGGTAAAAGCCGGTCAGCCGCTGGTAAAGCTGGAGATCACCGGCGGGGGTAGTGAAGCTGTGGGAACGCCTGGCCTTCAGACAACAGAAGGTTCTGCGGCCAAGGAAATATATGAAAATGCCCAAAAAGAATATAACCGGTATCAAAAACTTTATGAAATAGGTGGTATTGCCCGTAAGCAGCTGGAAGCGGCTGAAGCGCGACTGCAGGCGGCGCAGGCAGGTATGGAAAACCAGCAAGGCGTGGGTACGCCAAGCTCAGTTGTGAGCGGCCCGGTTACAATCCAGGCACCAATTGACGGGACCATTACCGGCAGCGTGGTAACCGTAGGCAGTGTGATTTCGTCAGGACAAGAACTTATGGCACTTGGCAGTGGTCAAGATGTCGAGGTTGTTCTGCCGCTCGGGCAAAGCGAGTTGTATCTCGTCCAGCTTGGCTCACCGGCAGTCATAAAAGTAGAGGATCAGCAGCTGGCAGGCCAGGTTACCAGCATTTATCCTGAAGTAAAAGATAAGCAAATTGCAGCTTTTATGGCTCAGATCAAACTGATACAGCCGCCGGAAAATGTGCTGACACCGGGCAAGTCTGTTACCGTGAGTATTGTTACCGGACAAGAGATTGCCGCGGTAGCGGTGCCTTCCCAGGCTGTACTTCGCGAAGAAGCGGGACAGTATAGTGTATTCTTAGCAGTTGAAGGAAAAGCAGTCAGCCAACAGGTTATGATTGGTGAAGTTATCGGGGATTTGATTGAAGTCACAACAGCTATACCACAGGACAGTATGGTGATAACAAGCAACATTGACCGGCTTAAAAATGGAGATAGCATTACGGTTTCCGAATAAAAGCTGGCGATCAGCTCATTAGTGCGGTGTAAGATACTGTAAATACTACTAGTCAATGTTTTGACTAGTAGTATTTCTATACTCTTTACCAAACCGAAAAATTAAGTTATCCATTGCTTCGTGTCATCATATAGTTTATAAAATGTTTAGGTGGGTTGCCATGGAAGAATCAATTTTCTTTTCTCTTGACTCTGAGCAGCAGGTACTGCTCGCAGCTTTACTAGCGATAATAGTAGCTGATAAGCTTAACGAAGACCAACTAAATATTTTGGGAAACTTTATAGAAGCGGTGGGGCAAAACATCCTGCTAATTCAAGCGGTAGTATCGTCAAATCCTTCAACAACAGAATCGGACAGCTCTTCAAATACACAAGTTGAAAACCTGGAAAAAAGCATTACTATGTTACATCAGGATTTAGAAACCATGAAGGCAAAGATTGCTGTTTTAGAAGGAAAACAGCAATAGCTATTAAAACACGGGGACAGGGATATTGTTTCGCTGTATTACTAGAAATTCTTGTTGGTGATTAGTGAAAAGAGAACCGCATCAGGTACGGTGCAGAATGCCATCGAGCCTTGGAATTTCAGGGCTTGATGGCTTCTTTTTTTTGTTTGTTTCACTTGAATACCTGCGAAGATACTGCCTCATGGTCCGCAAAGGATTAGTTTACATTCTTGCTGTTCTGTAGATATAAAAAGGCTGGAGGAATTTGGCAAATAATTGTGGAAATAAGGTTTTTAAGTAACATAGGTAGAATTTAACATATTGGCTCAATCAAATGAAATGTGAAGTTTTTGTTCAGCATGTAATGCAAAGGAGAATGCGATGTATATTGAATTAGATCGTTTGTTAATGAGGACCAACTTCGTTAGATGTATTGCTCTTGTACTATTTCTTTTTTTTGCGGCAACGCTTCCGGCTAATGCTGAGATACAGACGATCACCTCTACCGGTGAATATACGATGGGTGAGGGCGAAACTATGCCGGTCGCCAAAGAGCGTGCCTTAGCGGAGGCTGTGAAATCTGCTGCCCAACAGGCCGGCGTATATGTTGAAAGCTATAGCCGGACTAGCAATTTGGTTTTGACCCAAGATGAAGTCAATATCCTGTCCTTCGGAATGGTTGAAGTTTTAGACAAGCATTATGACGAGCCCAAATATTCCGGTAAAACATGTTACTTGCGTGTTACCATTACTGCAAGGGTAGATACTGGCAATATTGAGGAGTCGCGTCGCATACTCCAGAGCAAATCATTGGCTGTTGACCTGAAACGGATGCAGGCGGCGTATGAGGACTGCCAACAGGACATTATGAGACTGAAAGCGCAGCTTGCCCAGGCAGCAGGCAATGAAAAGAAGGATATTGTCCAAAGAATTGCCGACAATGAAAAAAGATACAGGGTCGCCAGCTTGATTCGGCAAGGTTATAATTCGGCAGTACAGAAAAACTATGAAGCATCTATTCAAGCATTTACCCAGGCTATTGACTTGGATCCGCAGTATGCATTTGCCTATACGAACCGGGGAAATACCTATCATGAATGGAAGCAATTAGATTTAGCCCTGGCTGATTATAATAAGGCCATTGCCCTTGATCCGACGGATGACTCTGCCTATTATAATCGCGGCCTTCTCTATAGTAGTTTAAACCGGTATGATCTGGAGATGGCTGATTATGGTAAAGCCATTACAATAAATCCCAATAATGTCTATGCGCTTAATAATCGTGGTATTGCCTATGCTAATGCCAAACAATACGATTTAGCCCTGGCTGATTACAATAAAGCCATTACCGTTGATCCTAACAATGCATATGCGTACGATAATCGTGGCAATGCCTATTTCGAGTTGAGGCAGTATCAGCAGGCTCTCGCTGATTATGATGAATCAATTCGGCTTGATCCGAGCAATAAGAGTGCCTACCAAAACCGTGGACAGGTTAAAAGCGTTTTTAAACAATACGAACCTGCAATAGCCGAATTTAACCAAGCTATCCTTCTTGGAGCGAATACCACGCATATTTATAGAGTTCGCGGTATGGCGTATCATCAGTTGATGCAATATCAGGCGGCAATTACTGATTATGACAAAGCCATTGAACTTGACCCAAACAATGCGATTAATTATTTCTATCGAGGGGTTAGCAAGTACGGTTTGAAGCAATTCGAGGCGGCTATTGCCGATTGTGATAAAGCCATAGAGCTTAAACCTGGACAACTAGGTGGCGGCGCGTACTTTTACAAAGGGGTGTCGCTGACTTATCTGCAGCGGCCTCAGGAGGCTATTGATGCTCTGCGGCTTTATATTCGCTACAGTGATGAGGCTAATCGGATTGAAATGGCTAAGAATATCATTCGCCGGCTCGGGGGGACTCCGTAAGCTGATTTAAGTAAATTCGCTATAAGGATGGGGACGATGAAGCGGGAGATACAGCGTTTGCGAAAATTTACATCCGGGATAATTGCAGTACTTCTTTTATTCTTGCTAGTGGCAGCACCGCTGCCACTAGGTGCCGAGGCGCGGAGGATTACCGTCACTGGCGACTATACCATGGGTGATGGTGAAACAACTTCGGTTGCTAAAGAGCGTGCTTTGATGAATGCTATACGGGCTGCGGCTGAACAGACTAGAATATATGTTGAGAGCTATTGTAAGACCAACAACCTGGCAGTAACGCAGGATGAGGTTAGTATTCTATCCCGCAGCGTCGTGAAAGTCATCACTAAACGGTACGATGAACCGAAAGCTATAAAGGGCGGCCTTTTCTTCAAGGTCACAATCACCGCCGAGTGTGATTCGGACGATATTGATTCTCTGCGTAATGGAATGAAGGATAAAGAAAATGCCATACTTATGAAGAATTTGCAGGCAAATTACGAAGAGAGTCAGCGGGAACTCGAAGCTTTGAAAAAGCAACTGGCGAAGGCGCAAGGTACCGAGATTCAAGCGATCAAATTGCGTATCACCCAGAACGAGCAGAATTTTACTGCTAACCAGTGGT
>Ga0366772_1027_pt1 | contig 26060 bp, 29 predicted proteins | sample BONcelN113001C11_FD_207089 | JGI IMG/M metagenome (GOLD analysis project Ga0366772, IMG submission 207089) | Enriched cells from coal bed in the Powder River Basin, Montana, United States - BONCAT cells N11 rep2 HSBNCT.N11.300.1.C11 ...
AAGAGTGACAGGGATAAGTCGTTACAAAAATCTTACCATTTTCTAAACGCATTCCGGCAGTTTTGCCAGCGTTCAGAATGGCGTGCATTTCGGCATGAATAGCACGAGAAAACTCTATCAACCCCTTGAGCTTGCTTGCTCCTCTTAGGATCTTTTTTGCTTCGTCAATTTTCCAGCGGGGATAACTTCCGCTAGGGCGTTTACTAATTCCTGCGCAAGCTTATCCTTTTCTTCGTCATTGGAACACTTTCCGCCATTTAAATTCCAGCATCGGTGGTCAGGTTTATCATTTCCATATAATCCTCCTCCGCTTGTGGGTACATCATTCCATCCAATGCTAAGGATGTCGCCCTCTTTGTCTGTCACAGCAGCACCAACTTGACGGGAGAGGCAAGCAGAATTTGCGCTCGCCATTGCCGCAGAATACATTGCAGTTTCAGAAAAGGTTGGGGTGATTACTTTTGTACCAAGTATGAGATGAAGGAAGCGCTGTACACGTTTATTCAATTGTGAATCGGTGCCATCACCAGTTCGGAGAAAAAAATCGCAATTAGGGAATGTATTAGTTACGGTCTGTCCTGCCTCAGATTCTTCACCCGAGTCCCGATCGAATAAAGTATAAATTTCCGCCGGGGTAAGACTCATGGCGGAAAACTTGGCTTCTCGAAGTTGTAAGGGCGCAAAAACGCCGACCACGTAAAGCATGTCCCTATAGACTAGCTTAAGTAATGCCAGCTCTTCTTCGTTTTTGATCGAATCAATGATGTGCACAACGCGTCGCGAAGCATATTTTTTACTTTGGGTCTCGGTTTTTTCTCGCTGCCGATCAATCCTAATCCTATTAACTGCAAGCTCAGCAAGGATTCCGTTTCCATACTTCATACGCAGCTTATTGCCCGTATTAATCATGGCTTCGATCCGAGCAAATCCCTCCTGTTCTGGAATTGATTCATTGACATCTTTTGCGTGTTCGACGATAAATCCGCTCAACCTTATGTAGGTACAGTTTGTATATCCGAATGAATCGAGAAGCATTTTTTGGAAAGCCTCGCCAACGCTATGCAAAGGAGAACCAATAGGACCGCAGAGCGCAATGACAAGTTCTTCGGTATGCGTTGACGAGATCATCTCTGAGGTGCTTTGCCCACTGAAGAGATCTTTCGCAGCCGGCTTTTTTTGAACTGCCTTAAGTGCTGAGTTCGTCGCCATTATTGCTCCTGATAATGCCGTTAATAAGAAAATCCTCGTCGCAACATTAAAAATGTGATTGATTTCGATCTTTATCTTTGCTTGGTATAGCAACAAGTATTGAATTATGGCACTTATTTTCTCTTTACTGCTGATCCTTTGGTTTGCTTTTCTAAGAGTCTGTTTAATAACTCCAAATCAAGAGATTGGGCGCAACAGGAGCGATCCCAGAGCGATGGTTCGTCAGCTTTAATTAAATTATTACGCTAGAAAGACTGCTGCTGCAAACCTTGTCTTTTACCGCTGTATTCTGTTTTCTCTTGTGGTGTCATTTTCTTGATTCCAATAGGGCCGAGGTGTTTTTCCGGTGTGCGCTCGATACCTCTGACTTTGTTGCTGCGGTGATCGACCCTAGCCTCATGGCCGTATTTCTCAAGGGATGAGTTTTGAAGCTGCGCCCAAGACGCGCGCGTGGTCATCAGATCGCCCTTTAAGACGCTGCGATCTTTTCCTCCGCTATCTTTTTTGCATCCGCCTAGCTCTGGGTTGACCGGATTAAATCGCTTGAAGTGTTGTTCAGGTGGCCTGTCGATATCGTCTGGCTTCCGGTCGGAGAACATGATGTGAGCGTGGGGTTGTGCAATTCCTCCCAATGCAGCTACAGGTGAATGAATCGCAAACTGATAAGGTTTTTCGCCGATCTCGGATCGTATAAATTCATTCACCAACTGTTTTTGCTGTTCTACGGTTAATTCCGTTGGAATGGCAATTTCATATTCTCGGTAGGCCGCGCCATTCGTACGTTCATGCATGTCCGCTGTCCTCCAGAATGCTGTGGGATTTCCTTTTGTCCAACTCGGCAGATTCCCATGGTCCGTTGCAATCAAATCTGATCGCTTTACATGGTTGCCGTTTTTTCCTTCACGCGCGATATAGGTGGCATGATTAGCCGCATTCCCTTTTCTTCCGCTCTTGATGCATAAATGATAGCTTGCCATTTTTCCCTCTTTTCGTTTTTGATTAATGGCCAAATACAGAGAAACCACTCTGATTTGCCATTGAAAATGGAAGAGGAAAATCGACATTTTTTGCCAATGTTCGAGAAAGGGTAAGTGCGCCTACCTTATCTCTCTCTCCTATGTAATTGAGCATGAACATCGATGGACTATTACTCTTCCATACAATGTGTGGAGAAGTAAAAAAATACTACATGTCAGTCATAGACCGTATGACTGAACTAGCAATAAATGGCATCGATTTTTAGGCATTGGATGGCGACGAAATAGCTGAACTCCAATTGGCAATCGTGCTTTTCATGGCGTATATGCAGACCTAGGCATAGCACTCTATGTTGGAGTGTGGGAGTAAGCAGCACAACCATTGCAATTTGAACGCATGACATCGTCTCATGCGCAGCGGTTACAATACGATGGAATCAGCGGTCACGTTCGCCGGAATACGCTCGGGGAAAAATTACATAGGCAAGATGCCCCATGAATGCAGTTGAAATCGAAGAAGCAATATCGGAACTGGCTCTTCAGCCCTTCGATGCAACAGAGTTTCCGTTTTCGTTCTTAGCCGCTTTCGGCAACAAGGACACAGCTCTCAAGCGCTTGCGTACAGGCAACAACAATGCATCGGATGTGCCTGGTGGTGTGCTCCAACGCAACAACATCCATATCGCCGTGTGTGAAGCCGACACTGTGGGCGAAACCCTCAAGGCATTGCGCGCCAGCCCGGCCACCACAAAAGCCAAAGCTAAGTTTATCTTCGCAACCGATGGACAAACCTTAGAGGCCGAAGAGCTGGCCAGTGGCGAAACCATCACCTGCGATTATCCGGATCTACCGAATCATTTCGGCTTCCTCCTGCCACTGGCAGGTATCTCCACTATCAAGGAAATCAAGGACAATCCCATCGACGTGCGCGCCACGAGCCGTCTGAACAAGCTGTATGTCGAACTGCTGAGTAACAATCCGGACTGGGCTGCGGACGCTCGCCGAGCCGACATGAACCACTTCATGGCCCGGCTGGTGTTCTGCTTCTTTGCCGAAGACACCGACATCTTCAATGGCGAGGGTTTGTTCACCAAAACAATCGAGCAAATGAGCGAGCGCGATGGCGCCAATACCCATGAGGTACTGGAGGCCATCTTCCGCGCAATGAATATCAAGGTTGCTGAGCGCGCCGATGCTCAGCCCAGGTTGCCCAACTGGGTCAATGGCTTCCCCTATGTGAATGGCGGCCTGTTCTCCGGCAGTACCGAAGTACCACGTTTCACGCGCATGGCGCGGACTTATCTGGTGCATGCGGGCAATCTGAACTGGAAACAGATCAACCCGGACATCTTCGGTAGCATGATTCAGGCGGTGGCCGACGACGAAGAGCGCGGCGCACTGGGCATGCACTACACCAGCGTACCCAACATCCTGAAGGTGTTGAATCCCCTATTCCTCGATGACCTGCAAGCGCAGTTAGCCGAGGCGGGAAACAACGAACGCAAGCTGCTGAACCTGCGCAAGCGCATGGCGCGCATCCGCGTGTTCGATCCAGCTTGCGGTTCCGGAAATTTTCTGGTCATTGCATATAAAAAATGCGCGAGATCGAAGCGGAAATCAACCGCAGCCGGGGAGAAGCACACCTTGGCAGCGAGATACCGTTGACCAACTTCCGGGGCATCGAACTGCGCGAATTCCCGGCGGAGATTGCGCGCCTGGCACTCATCATTGCCGAGTTTCAGTGCGATGTGCTATATCGCGGCCAGAAGGATGCGCTGGCGGAGTTTTTACCACTGGATGCTCAGAACTGGATTGTCTGCGGCAATGCACTGCGACTGGATTGGTTGAGCATCTGCCCGCCCACGGGTACGGCGGTGAAGGTGGTCGCCGACGATTTATTCGGAACGGCGCTCGATCAGACAGAAATTGACTTTGAGAATGAAGGTGGTGAGACGTATATCTGTGGCAATCCACCCTATCGTGGGAGCCAATGGCAAACCGACGAGCAGAAAGACGATCTCCATGCAATATTCGCTGACCGCACGAAAAACTGGAAATCGCTGGACTACGTCTCCGGCTGGCTCATGAAAGCCGCCGACTACGGCACTAGGACGCCGACCGTTTCGGCGTTTGTGGCTACCAACTCAATCTGCCAAGGACGGCAAGTGGAAACCCTGTGGTCGTTGATTTTCTCATCTGGCCATCAGATCGTTTTCGCCCATACTTCGTTCAAGTGGGCCAACCTAGCCAGCAAGAATGCCGGTGTCACTGTGGTGATTGTGGGGATCTCGGGCAACCCTGGCAATGACCGCCGGGTTTTCAGTGAAACGTCCGACGGAGACTTCGTCGTCAGATCTACCGACCACATTAACGCTTATCTCGTACCTGGCCCCAACGTTATCGTTGGCCCGCGGACCACGAAGATCAGCGAGATTGATGAAATGACTTTCGGCAACATGCCCAATGATGGTGGCGGGCTGTTGCTCGCTCCCGAAGAAGCCTTGAGCGCAATACGGCAGCATAGTGTCCCAAGCAAATTCATTCGTCCCTTCGTCGGTTCGCAGGAATACATTCGAGGTCAAGAACGCAGGTGTATTTGGGTTGAGGACGCCAACTGTGAGGAGGCGGCCGCAATTGAGTGGCTTGCCGCACGCTTCGATAGCGTTCGTGAAAAACGGCAGAAGTCGGACCGTGCAACCACGCGGGCTCTTGCGAGCTTTTCTTACCGTTTTGGCGAAGTACGGCAGTGCGGAGATGAACAGATCGTCGTTATTCCCGGGGTAAGCTCCGAGGGACGTCCCTATTTGCCCGTTGGATTGCTCCCAGCAGGAAGCATCGTGAGCAATAAAAATTTTGCCCTTTACGACGCTCCTCTTTGGAACATGGCAATTATTGCCTCTCGCCTGCACTGGGTCTGGATTGGGACAGTCTGTGTGCGACTAGAAATGCGTTTTTCGTACTCGAATACCCTCGGCTGGAACACCTTTCCAGTACCGTTACTCACCGACCAAAACAAAGCAGATTTGACTGCCTGCGCCGAGGGCATTCTCTTGGCCCGTGAGACGCATTTCCCTGCCACCATCGCCGACCTATACGACCCGGACAACATGCCGGAGAATCTGCGTCGTGCCCATGAGCGTAACGACGAAGTGCTGGAGCGCATCTACATCGGCCGCCGTTTCAAAAACGACACCGAACGGTTGGAAAAACTATTTGATCTTTATACAAAGATGACGGCGGCGGCCAAGGCCAAGCCCGCCACAAAAGTGACAAGGGGAAAGAAAGCGTGAGCGAGCAAACCAGCAACCCAACCAACACTTACACCGTGCCGTCGGTTTCCATCAGCACAGCGCGCACGGGCGTATCCAGCAAATCCAACGCGCTGGGAATGCGCGCCATGCAGGAGCGTGCCTATGCCAAGCGCGGCGAGCAGTATTTGCTGATCAAGTCACCACCGGCTTCGGGTAAATCCCGTGCGCTGATGTTCATCGCGTTGGATAAGCTCAATAACCAGGGCTTGCGGCAAGCCATTGTCGTGGTGCCGGAGCGTTCCATTGGCGGCAGCTTTGCGGATGAGCCTCTTAGCCAGTACGGCTTCTATTGGGATTGGCAGGTCGCACCGCAGTGGAACCTGTGCAACGCCCCTGGCGTCGATGAGCCACGCGTAGCCAAATCCAAGGTGGAAGCAGTGCGCAAATTCCTTGATAGCACCGACAAGGTGCTGGTCTGTACGCATGCCACCTTCCGTTTTGCGGTGGAAGAGCTGGGCATTCACGCGTTCGACAACCGCCTGATTGCTATTGACGAGTTCCATCATGTCTCCAGCAATCCGGACAACAAGCTGGGTAGTCAGTTGGGTGCGTTCATCGCCCGAGACAAAGTACATCTGGTGGCCATGACCGGCTCCTACTTTCGTGGCGACAGCGAAGCTGTATTGGGGCCAGTGGATGAGGCTCGGTTCGAGACGATCACTTACACCTACTACGAGCAGCTTAACGGCTACCGCTGGCTCAAGTCACTGGACATCGGCTACTTCTGGGCTTCCCCCGATTTCACGGACACATTCTTTAAGCACACTGTAGATTTTCGAATTGTACTGGGCTGATGTATCCGATTGTTGAATGTCGGCGTTTCGGGTTGTAAAACCGTTCGATGTAATCAAAGACGTCGGCCCGTAGATCGTCGCGGGTTCGATACTGTTTTCTGCTCAGGCGCTCGGTCTTCAAGGTAGAGAAGAAGCTTTCCATCGCCGCATTATCCCAGCAATTGCCACGGCGACTCATGCTACATAGGATGCCGTGCGAATCGAGCAAGCGCTGAAAATCTTCGCTGGTGTACTGCGAACCCTGATCGGAATGATGCAACACTGCTTTTGGTCGACCACGCCGGAAGATCGCCATCAACAGTGCATCCATGACCAGTTGCGCCGTCATCGTCGGCTGCATTGACCAACCCACGACCCGTCGAGAATAGAGATCCAGCACCACGGCGACAAACAGCCAGCCTTCCGAAGTCCAAACGTAGGTGAAGTCAGCGGTCCATTTCTGATTGGGAGCAGTCGCCTCGAACTGACGGTTCAGCAGATTGGGCGCGATGCAATGAACTGGGGACAATACCTGGCCAGGTTGCCTCCGCCGCTTGTGCCGAGCTTTGATCCCGGCCGCCTGCATCAGGCGCGCGACCCGATTGACGGAGCAGGCCAATCCATCGTGCTGCAGATCACGCACAATGCGTGGTGAACCATAGGTTCTGTCACTGGCGGCGAAGCTTTCACGAATACGGCCAAGCAGTTCGGCATTGGCTTTTTGCCGAGCGCTTTCTGGTCGGTCAAACCAATCGTAAAAACCACTGGTAGACACGCCCAGGACACGACACATGGTGCGTGTTGGCCAGACGTTACGGTGCCGGGCGATAAAACGGTACTTCACTTGGGGTCGGCCGCGAAGTAGCCAAGCGCTTTTTTTAATATGTCGCGCTCTGTTTTAACCTTGGCAAGCTCGCGACGCATGCTGTCGAATTCCTGGCTTGATACCGAATTGCTCTTGTTACTATGTGCGAGAGCTGGGCCTTCCTGATCTCGACACCACCGGCCAAGCAGATTCGCACCGATCCCAAGATCCCTGGCAATCGCTGCCTTGCTGGCCCCCGGTTGTCGCGTAAGCTTGATAGCCTCGTGTTTGAATTCCTCTGAAAACGTTCTTCGTTGCATTTAATACCTCCGATAGTTGAATCATACCTATCGAATGTATCCGTGAGGATGGGGGAAGCCCATTCTTCTACACAGGCCCTTACGTTAATGCTATCTCCAAGGTGTTGGACCCGTCGCTGAAGACCATCGTCCATATTCCCAATGTGAATGCCCGCGAAAGCCTTAAAGACAAGCAACGCGAGGTGGATGAAATCATGTACGGCTTGGGTGAATGGAAAGGTGTTGACCCAGCCACTGGTTTCCATCTGGTGCTGGCCCGTGATGGCCGTACGCTGAAAGTAGCGGACTTGGTGGATGACAGCGATCCATCCAGGCGTTCAAAAGTACTCACCGCATTGAAAGACCCGGCGCAGAAGAACAACCGCGACAGTGTGGATGTCATCATTGCGCTGGGCATGGCGAAGGAAGGCTTTGACTGGATCTGGTGCGAGCACGCACTGACCGTTGGCTACCGCAGCAGCCTGACCGAAATCGTACAGATCATTGGCCGCGCCACTCGTGATGCCGAGGGCAAGGAACGATCGCGCTTCACCAACCTGATCGCCGAACCTGCGGCCGAACAGTCAGCTGTGGCCGAGGCCGTTAACGACATGCTCAAGGCTATTTCTGCCAGCCTGCTGATGGAGCAGGTGCTGGCTCCGCGTTATGAGTTCACCCCCAAGAACACCGGCCCGAAGGAAGGCTTCGATTACGGCGAGGAAGGCTATAAAGATGGCGGCCAAAACATCGGGGTGAACACTCACACCGGCCAGATTCACGTGGAGATCAATGGGCTGGTTACACCGCAAAGCCCGGAGGCCACGCGCATCTGTAAGGAAGATTTAAACGAAGTCGTCACTAGTTTCTTGCAGGACAAAACTGTGCTGGAGCGTGGCCTGTTCGACAAGGAAAATACTTTGCCCGAAGAGCTCACTCAGCTCCGTATGGGCAAGATCGTGCGCGAGCGATATCCGGACTTAAGCCAGACCGACCAAGAGGCCATCCGTCAACACGCCGTCGCCGCTATGAACATCACCCAGCAGGCGAAGTTGGCATTGGCTGAAGCTGATGCGAATGGTAGTGGTACGATGCAAGGCAGTACTGCCTTGCTGGATGGAGTGCGCAAGTTCATCAATGTGCGCGACCTGGACATTGATCTGATCGACCGCATCAATCCCTTCGATGCCGCCTATGCGGTACTGGCGAAAGCGATGGATGAGAAGTCGCTTCGCCAGGTGCAGGCCAGCATTGCTGCCAAGAAAGTGAGCATTCCCGAAGACGAAGCCCGTGACTTGGCCAAACGCGCCTTACAGTTCAAGAACGAGCGTGGCCGCCTGCCAGACATCAATTCCGCCGATGGGTGGGAAAAACGCATGGCCGAGGGCGTTGCCGCTCTGGCGCGTTACCGTGCTCAGGCCAAGGCGGTACAGGCGCAGGGAGAGTCCAGCAATGTCTGATATGAACGATGACGAACTGCTGGATGCGCTGGGCGTAGATGTCACTCCGCTCAAGACCTCCAGCCGAACACCACGCGAAGAACGTATCATCGCGGGCTTCGAAGACATCCTGCGATTCCATCAAGCCCATGGCCGCGCTCCGCAGCATGGAGATGGGCGTGACATCTTCGAGCGCCTGTATGCCGTGCGCCTTGATCAGCTACGCAAACTGCCGGAAGCGCAAACCCTGCTGGCTGAGATGGATAGCCCCGGCTTGTTGTCTGGTTCGGCAGTAATCTCGGCGGATGTGGATGATCTGGACGAAGACGCCTTGCTGGCCGCGCTGGGGATTGACGACGAACATGCCGGTAAGAGCGACATCACCGTGCTGCGCCATGTACGTTCTAGCGCTGAAAAGCGAGCGGCAGAGAATATAGCCGACCGTACGGCATGTGCGGATTTTGACAAGTTCCAAGCGCTGTTCGAGCAGGTAGAGCGAGAACTGAAGTCTGGACTTCGCATAACGCGACGCTTCGGACGCGATACCAGCATTGCCAGTGGAAACTTCTTCATCGTTGGCGGGCAGCTTGCCTATGTGGCTGAAACTGGCGAAACCATCAAGGCCCCGAACGGCGAAAGTGATGCGCGGCTGCGCGTCATTTATGCCAACGGCACTGAAAGCAACTTGCTGCGCCGCTCGCTACAGCGGGCTCTTTACAAGGACGAGACTGGCCGCCGCCTGACTGATCCAGACATGGGGCCACTGTTTGGCGATGCGCCAGAACCGGACGATATTGAAAACGGAACCATCTATGTGCTGCGCAGCCAGTCCAATCATCCATTTGTAGCTGAGCATCGCGAACTGATCCACAAAATCGGTGTGACCGGCGGAAAGGTTGAGACCCGCATCTCGGGCGCGGAAAAGGATGCCACCTATCTATTAGCCGATGTGGAGGTAGTCGCCACCTACAAGCTCCACAACCTGAACCGTGCCAAGCTGGAAAACATCTTCCATCGCTTGTTCGGTGCGGCACAGCTCGACTTGACCATCGAAGACCGCTTCGGGCATCCGGTCAAGCCGAGGGAGTGGTTCCTGGTTCCGCTCCATGTGATTGATGAAGCGGTTCAGCGCATTCGGGATGGGTCGATTACCGACGTGGTCTACGACCCGAAGACAGCCCGCTTGATCGCATAGTTTGTTAACGCCAACTGGGTTCCGTAACCTCTTGATTTAATGGCACGCCCGGCGGGGATCAATCTCCGCCACGGCTCTCTGCGGCGGAGGTCTAAGAAGCTGCACAGAAGCAAAGGTACACAAACCCCTTGAATGACCTCCTCTTACTCTCAACACGATGCGCTCGCTTCTGCCTCGATCGGTAGTATGCGCTGTGCCGAAGAGTATCTGCGGTAATAAAATATTGCACTGCTCCATGTTGTGTCAGTGGCAGGGGTGCACACTGGCCACCCGGTTAAAACGGCGGAAAATAGGGGCGAAGCCCTGTGTGTAAAATATATACTTAATACAAGGTAGGTAAGAGGTGGCTCCGGGAATTAAGACAGGCGGCTAAGTGGGAATTCTGCTCCAATGAGAAAGCGCGTCATGCGCAACAGGAGCAAGAAGATGAAACGTACCAGAAGAAATCATACGGCCGTATTCAAGGCCAAGGTTGCATTGGCGGCGGTGAGGGGCGAGAAGACGCTGGCCGAGTTGAGCACGCAGTATGACGTACATGTAAACCAGATAGCACAATGGCGATCGGAACTGATCGGGCGGGCGACCGAAATCTTTGCCACCGCTGCTGAGAGGAAAGAAGCTGCCGGGCCAGACGTCGGATCGTTGCATGCCAAGATCGGCCAACAGGCGATGGAGATTGATTTTTTGGCAGTCGCGCTCGGTCGCATGGACGGCGCGAGCGCAAAGAAATGATCGACCACTCCCTTGACCTGACCGTGACGCGTCAGGCCGAACTGCTCAGCATCTCCCGCTCGAACGTCTATTACCTGCCACGCGCGGTGCCGGATGAGGACCTGGAAATCATGCGCCGCATGGACGAACTGCATTTGAACTATCCCTTTGCCGGCGCCCGGATGCTCTCTGCCATGCTCCGCCTTGAAGGCAAGGCAGCCGGTCGCAAACATGTGGGTACGCTGATGGAAACGATGGGGATCGAGGCAATCTATCGCAAACGCAATACCAGTAGGCCGCATCCGCAACACCGGATCTATCCGTACCTGCTGAAAGACATCGTCATTAATCGGCCGAACCAGGTCTGGGCGACGGATTTGACGTATATACCGATGCGGCGCGGATTCGTCTATCTGGTGGCCGTCATTGACTGGGCCACGCGCAAGGTGCTCGCACACCGGGTATCGATCAGCATGACGCCTGATTTCTGCGTTGAAGCGCTAAACGAGGCAATCGAGAAATACGGCAGGCCGGAAATCTTCAATTCTGACCAGGGGAGTCAATTCACCAGCAACGATTTCACCCGGGTCTTAAAGGACAACGGTATCTTGATCAGCATGGATGGCAAGGGCCGCTGGGTCGATAATGTTTTTGTCGAACGGCTTTGGAAAAGCGTCAAATATGAACATGTCTACCTGCATGCCTATGAGAGTGTTGCCGACGCAAGGTCAAAGCTGGGCGGTTATCTGACGTTCTTCAACAGTCGGCGGCCTCACTCTTCCCTTGACGGCCAAACGCCCGACATGGTCTACTCCAAGCCACAAAATCACGTGCTGGCCGCTTGATGCTGAGCCAGGTTACCCACCGGCACGTGCGCTCGTGCTTGATTGAAGAGCAGCACACGCGCCCGTGGATAACCATTTACCGCAGAGCTTCCACTTAAAAATCAAAAACGCTGCCTTAACCAACGGGGCCACCTCTGATTACCGGACAATAATTTAAGCTTAAAAAAGAGGGGCCGAAGCCCCTCCTTTCTTTCCTGCAATCCGGCTATAACTACAACCCGATTTTTACCCCGGCGGAGAGAGTACCAATACCTCCCTTGCCAAGTGCAGAGTTCGTTCCAGAGGTGAAGTAGTGCTCGTAGCCAAATCGGGCCTCAATGGACTTGGAGATCTGATAGCCAAACATCAGAGCAACTGTCGGGGAAAGTATCGTTTTCTTAACAATGGGGCCACGCTCAGACCCTCCCACCCCTGCGAAGTCTAAGTTGTTGTAGATCTCATCGCGGGCATGCACAGCTGCCAAGCCGACTTTCGGGATAATCTTCAGCCCCCCTACAGGCTCGAACTTGTACCCCACACTGGCACCCAGTGCAGTGGCCGTACGGGTCGCAGCTCCGGTCAACGCATTGCCACCACCGGTGATGGCGTCAACACTGCTCCTAGATTTGAATTCGCCCAGGCTGGCAAGATAAACTTCGTACTCGATCTGCCCTTCGTTCCGATAGAAAGACAGGCGATACGTCGTATCGGACTTGTCATCCGACATCCCGCCGGCGACCTGTGACGCCACCGTATGGGTGCGCAAATCCCAAAGATTGCCATTATAGTTCCCCCCCGTCATCCTAGCAGACGTCTTGGAGATTCCGCCAGACAACCCGAAAGCCCACTTTCCATCACCCAACTGGCTGTTCCCTGGCTTGCCATCTAGCTTGTACAGCAGGCCAATTGAGGCGAAGGAAACGTCTCGCTTAATATAGCCGTTGTCGATATTGTCGATGTAGTCGACGTGGGCATTGTGGACAACAATATAGTCAGCTCGCAAGGACAGGTTGCTGGTGATGTCGGTTTCTACGCCGAATCCATAAATCGGCCGGACAGTCGACTTCGTGAACGATTCGTGATTCGGATTCATGAAGACAGCCGCGGCGTTTCCGGATGGCGTGTTTTCGCGCTTGCTTCGCGCGTACATTAGGCCGAGGCGAGCATAAGGCTTGATGATGCCGAATTTTTTCCCCACCAGTGTTGACAGCGCCAGTCCATCAACTCCGATGGTCCCGTTTGCGAAGGCGCCCCCGGTATTGCCTGAGACTTTTTTCTTACCGAGGTTCAGGTAACCAAGTTCTGCAGACAGATATTCGTTGATCCCATGACCAACGTACAGCCCGAAACCGGTTGGATGGTTGTCGTTTTTCGTGATCGCCAAGCTGTCCCATTCCATGTCTTTCACACTGTATTTGCTATGGTCGGCTTGGCCAACAGTTGCGCCAAAATAAGTCTGGCCATATGCCGAAAACGAGACAAGGCAGGCGGCTGCAACAATCGTTTTTTTCATGGTTACTTCCTTTTTTATTGATTTATCGAGTTACGAATTCGCTGGTTGTCAGCGTTTATTGAGAGTTCAGAAATTAATCAGCTCCTTGATGAAGGCCGGCGCGTCGGCGATACGGGTTATAGCCCCGTACCGTAGGTAGGTCCCGGAATAAGCTTGAGTTTGCTTATTGAAAGAAGAGGCAAAAATGAAAAAAGCCCACTTCATGTAAGCGCAAAGATGTCGCAGCCTTGGAGCCCACTCTCTACCACAGTCCAAAGCGTCAAACCTGAACTGGCCCATGGATTTCGTCATTGAGGTCAACACGTTCCTTCTAGGCAGGCATCATGAAAGTTCGGTGCCGCATTCTTCCAGTCGCTTGCGGATATGCAGACTCGGCTCTGTTTCGGAGTCAATGACTTTAGAGACGCTTTTCAATCGCGAAGAATTCGCTTTTCTTCTTCGGTGGGATTGCCAAACCAATGCCCTCCTTGAGGAGTAATGTCTTTATTAAAATATTTTCCAACCAGTCGACCTGTCGCAGGCTGATAAAGAAATTGTGAATCTGCGATGACAGTCATCGGATCTGCAAGAGTTTTGCCGTATTTCATCTTTCTCGCGGTTCCCCAAAGGTATCGACCGCCTGCAGGACTGATAGAAAACGCTGCATCTTTAAAATCCTTGAAATACTGGCGAGACTCTTCAAAGGCTTTATTAAAAGCAGGATCTCTTTTTTTGAGTTGCGCAAGTGAGGGGCAAGTATTTTTAAAGCCATTAGCCCGATTACCGGTATCGCATGACAAAGCTTGTTGTGCTGTTACTGCCTTGCTTTTGCTGTAAGCAAAAGGAGAAATAGCAATGACAGCAACAATCAGTAGATTTTTCAGTAAATTCTTCATGACGTTATTTCTTTAATGAGCAATATTGCTAGGACAGAGCTGAATTTGGCTGCACTGGGGGAAGTTATTTTTTTGTTTGTTTATTTATTTCTTTCTGCTGTGCTGCAACAAAAGCGGGAAGAATTTCAGAAAAGATTAATTTCGTAACATTGAACAAGCTTTTTCCAACGAGCTTCAACCCAGCAATACTTTTGTCTTTTGCTCCCAAACCATACCGCAGGTCATCAATTTCATTAGCGAGGCTTAGGTATTTTTTATCTTTTCCGGGGGCGTCAGTCATATTTCACTCTAATAAAAATAGCCCCATCAGTGGCTAGTAGCATTGTCTTTTGCCGGTTCCTTCACAATCAGAACAAGGCATGCGAACACTTGGGTCACCAGCGCACACTGGGCAATTTTCTGGATGATTGTCATCGCCATACTCCAAGTTGCAGGGGACGACACCCTTTCCTCGGCATTCTGGACATTTTGCTTCTTTATTCATAATTCCTCCTTTGGGTAAATTCATTGATTGGGCTAAAGAGTACTCATGTGGAATCTATCGATTTAAGATAGATTTAAACTAAGTAGGTTAATATTATCTTAATTAGTTGTAATATGGAATCATTGGACACAGCACAATCGCTGTATGCCAACCCTTGATGAAAAAGCCGCCTTTTCCAAACGACTCGAACTCGCCTTGCGCCGCAGCCAAAGGATGGATGTCGGCGCGTCCGAATTGGCGTTACGGTTCAATCTGCGCCATACGGGGGCATCCGTATCGGCCCAGACAGCCCATAAATGGTTAAGTGGTCGTTCGATACCGACCAACGACAAGCTGGCAACGCTCGCTAAATGGCTCAACGTGGACGAACATTGGCTGCATTACGGGCCATCGCCTGTGAAAACTGACGATGGTGCAAAGGGGAGGGAGGCAAAAACTGCTGCCCCCTCGGCAGAGGTCATCCAGTTGGCGCAGAAAATTCAGGCATTGCCTGCACATCGTCGTTACCTGCTGGAAGAGTTGGTGAATCAGCTACAGGACGACCTCTAGCCGATAGACTACGAAGGAGCCTCGGGCGTCTGCTGGTCGATTCTGCGCTGCAGCTTGTCTGTCAGACTGGGCTTTGGCTTGCCGCTTTCTTTGAGACCCCCCATTTCACCTTGATCGGCACTGGACGGATTGGCCTGGCCGAGCAAGAACTCCTCGGCAATATCGACCATTTCTTCTGCCGTGTTTTCGAATGCGCCATTGGCAAACCCATTCATGGCAGCGGCATCGAGCGCAGCCTGATCGACACCGCATTCGATTTGCCGCTGATGCTCTTCCCTGGCCCGGCTGATCGCATCGGCCAGACTGATCCCGTCGCGGATCGTGATGTCCACGTAATAGATCGGTGTACGGTGGCTTTGTGTGGTGCTCTTTCCGCGCAGCCGTAGTTGCAGAGGAAGACAGGCCAGTAGATTGCCTGAAACTGCCTGGTAGTAATGCAGCCGCGCTGTCAGGTTGCGGATGCTGTTGTATCCAGTGGTACGGAAAATGAACGACCCCAGATCATCATCGTCTCCGATCTTCACGTTCAGCCGCCCATAGGGCTTGCAAAGCCCTCCCGAGAACTCACATTCGTCGGGCGACGGACAAGGCAAGGATTTCATGCCTGAATCGCCATAACGCCGACAAGTCTCCCCGTTGCCGGCGCAAAGCGGGCGGCCATTCTGTCTATCGAACAGGCTGTATTCGGCTCGCAGATTCAAATCGGGATCGTTGAACAGCATGCGTACAGGAATCGAGCGCAGCTTCTCGCCGCTGAGCTTCTGGCGCAGGTCGGCATCGTAAGGATGTGGAACCCATCCGTCTCTCGATTGAATCTGTGTTGTGATCGTGAATTGATCATCCTTTTCCGGCAGGCGCTTGCCGTTTCTCTCGACTACCTTACCGATGGAAATGCGCCCCAGTATGGGGGGCGTGATTGCTAAGCCCTTGATCATTGCATTCTCCTGAAAAAATAAAGCCCGCTCCCTGCGATGAACAGGAAACGGGCGGCATAAATGGCCCCAGCGAAGGGGAACTGAAATTGTTTGAATTGCGATTGGCTACGTTGTGATGAGAAAGCGACGACTACCTGGTTTAGTGAGGGTGTAATGTTGCTGCAGATTAGGATGCTCTTGCAGTAGCTTCGCCACATCCACTCCCATAGCGTCTTTTGAACGCTTCCAGCTCACGCTGCCCGTCTCAAATACGGCTTTGCTGGCATCGCCCATGCATTGCTGGATTTGCTGCTTCAGCTCAGCTTCGACTTTTTCCCGCGTGGCGATTTCATCCCGGATCGTGACCAGATCGGCGAATGCGGAGGACATGTCTCGATCATGAGAAAAATTGATCGCGTTGCCCGAATCCTGTGGATACAGACAACGCAAGGCACGATCCGCAGATTCAGAGCCATCTGCAGGCGGTGACGTGTCCGTTTCGACATAACGCCAAAATTGCTTTTCCAACTCAATTAATCGAGCAATCAAGGCATCGTCCCGTTCAATCCGATGGATACGGATTTCCTGACCGCAGACCAGTACGCACACGTCGGCTGCTGCTTTTCCCGTGACAGCCAACTGGTGTTGCACCTGGCAAACGACATAGTCAGGGACACCATCGCGCCATAAACGCGAACCGAATTCGCCTGCTGTTTTGCACTCCAGTATCTGGACGTCTTTGGCACCGATGACTTCCCGGTCGATGTTCGCCAGCATCCATGCTTTGTCTGCATCCGGGTGCTGTAACACGGCATTGATACGCCTGACCCGATTGCCGGTGCGTCTGGTGTAGTGTGCCGCTACGATGGGTTCGAGCAATGTGCCCCAGTACATCGGGCTGCTTTCATCGTTCGGATCGGGCTTTGGCAAGTCGGCATCCCGGCCCGTTTTAATCAACCATAATTCCAGTTGGGATTGGTACGGATTCAAGCCAACTGCCGCAGCGGCATCGCTGCTGCCGATACCGCCTTTGCGAACCGTCAGCCATTCATCCCGGCTAAGATCATTTGTTTTCACAAGCTTCAATGCTGGCCGCCTGGTTCTTGCTGCTTCTACCTTTTCCGCATAGCTCATCTCTAGCTCCATAAAAAAAGCCCGGCGAGGATCAGCTCGACCGGGCAGGTACATTCAATTGTTGGAATATTTACGAGGCCATCAGTAATGCTTCGTCCAACGCCTTTTTCTTGACAAGAGCGCCTTGACCGAACCATGCTGATTCCAGCCGATGGTCCGGGCTTCTGGCACGCCGCTCATGGTCCACAAACTCGGTGATGGAATTGAGCAGGCCAAAAGCCGTTCCTTTGGATGAAGCAAGCTCCGCCCCTTTTCCCTGGCCGTCGTAGAGCGCCTGAACCTTTTTCATGGCACGTTCGTTACGCAGACCACCCGCCGTATCGGCCGGATCGGTGAATACCCGCAGGAAGTAATTCATTGCTTCATGCGCTTTCACCTTGCGTTCGGACAGGACTTTCATCTGGTACTTGAATGCATCCCATCCGGACACGGAAACCCCCAATTGCTTTTTGACGGCTTGTGGATCGAAGCTGGTGCTGTGCGGCACTTTGACTGCGCCATTGCCATTGGCCAATGCGACTGCCAGCGTGTTGTTGCACACGACGCGGATACTGGTGAACTGGGCCGTGGTGGCGAGTGTGCCGTCGCAGGCGGTCGCCAGCAGCAAATACCCGTTGAGCGTGTCGTTTCCTTTGATGGTGGCGGATTGGCCAGTTCTGGCCAGCGCCCAGATCTTTCTGCCGAGCTTGAGGACGCCCGCCGTTTCCATCTCGAACCCCGATATCTCCGTCAGATCGCGGTAGAACTCCAGAATTTCTTGCGGCTGTACGACTTGATACCGGTTCGAGACGACCGACAATGCTGCTTTGGTGTCTGAGCGATAAAGTACCTTTTGCTCCGGGAAAGACATGATTGCGCCGAGTGCGCCAGCAGACTCGGACATGTAGCGGACAGGTGCCTCTAGGATATTAAAAGCCATACCGGATTTTTCTGCCCAGATTTCAATCGGTTGCTTGGATTCGATCCGATTGCCGAGGCCGTGCCAAGGCGTGGCTCCTGAGTAGGCCATATTTTCAAGAAGGTGTGCCATAAAGTAGTTCCTTTCGTTGTGTATGGGCGTGACAAAGCCACTGCGCGAAAACAGCAGGAGCAAGGACGTGCCTGGGAATTGTTAACAGGGAATTGCTAGAGGGTGCTGCTGATTACTGAACGGCGAGGGAGAAATTCACAAGATCTGGCTTTTGGAAAGCAGCGAACCATGCATTGTTATTAGCTGCTTTTGTGGCTGAAAGAATGCCCGCATGTTCTGCAGTAATGATTGTCGAGAACGTTTTCATCGATCACTTCGCCAACTGCCGAACCGGTGGCGCAACCTGCTGCGCCACCCAGAAGCCCGCCGAGAATGGCACCGGTAATGCCGCCAATGGCGATACCAAGGGGGCCAGCAATTATCCCAACGGTAGCCCCAATTTCTGCACCAGTTAATGCACCGGCGACACCGGCTGCTGCGCCCGCAACCGTGCCGACGGCACCGCCTGTTTTCTTGCCGTAATTTTTTGTATCGGTCAGATCGGATTGGCAGCGTGGACATTCAATTTTCATTGGAGAATGCCTCCTTGTCAGTACGGATGGCTGACCCGGATGGATTAAGTTTTATTGGCATGGTTATTCCTTGAATTTCAATGTGATCGGATTGAAGTCTATGGTGATGGTGGGCGCGATCTATTGCCCAGTCACACTAATGGAATATGTGGCTGAAAAGTTTTTCAGTCGTAACTCTGACGGCATAAATGGCGGCCTGTTCTGTCAGATGTGTTACGTTTAGTTAATTCTGCTATCTAATTCGAATTAGGCTGATCTGGATGTGTTCTTACATGGATCAATCGTGATAAGGAATTTATTTCCCGTGAATACGTAAGACTTTATGGAAAAAAACAGACAGGCTAAACTGTTGTCTCCGATCCAGGATCTGGATGTCGTACGGATTCTTCTCGCGGATCTGCATGATGATCTCTGGGACAAAGTGGCCCGTTTTCATCAGCTTTCTGATCTTTCGGAGACACTCGGCTCTTCTGGGACGATGATGCCAGGTGGTGAACTGGTATTCGCGGCTTGGACAGAAGCCCGCGCAAGTTTTATTCACGGAAACTATGTGGCGACAGTATTACTTTGCCAAGGACTTGCTGAGCACATACTAGCCGCACATCTTTCGCTTGCCATTAATGGAGAAGAGATTCCCGAGCGGATATCGTTTAGAGAAACGTTGAGTCGTTGTGTGGCCAAGGAATTAATCACACAAAAGGATGTCGAGGATCTGCAACGACTCATGGGGCTGCGTAATCCTTTGTCCCACTTTCGAGGCATCGATGATCCATCGAATCTGTCGCGCCGAGCTTTGAATACTGGGTTGTCAGCGGAAAGCCATTTGCAGAATGATGCAAGTTTTGCGATTAGTATGGCTATCCGCTTACTGGCGCTGCCAGCGTTTCGATTGGGACTTTAATTATAGTGTGCAGCAGGGAAGATGAATCGCCCACGAAATCCTGGATACTTTCCTCTCATCAGTTCCAATAGGCTTAATTTATCTTATAGCTCGTTTTCTGCGCAGCGGCGTTACCCATATTGGGCCATGAAACACGCATTGGCGACACCGCTTAAGCAGCTTTGCCGAACTTTCCAGCAACAACTTTATTGTCAGTGGAAATTGCATCCAAGTAACTTGCCCATTGTTGCATCATGGCAATTCGTTCTGGCAAATACTGCGCATGGTTATATGCGGCACGCACGCCATCGCGTTCCGCATGTGCAAGTTGACGTTCGATGACGTCCGAGCGGTAACCCATTTCATTCAATGCGGTTGAGGCAACCCCTCTGAAGCCGTGACCCGTCATTTTACTGTGATAGCCCATGCGGTAAAGTGCAAACAGGATTGTGTTTTCGCTCATTGGCTTGCTGGCTACCCTGTCACCAGGGAATACCAACAAGCTTTCACCGGTGAAGGTCTTAAGCTCGCGCAACAGGGTAAGGACCTGTGTTGAGAGGGGAACAATGTGTTCCTCTTTCATTTTCATCCGTTCCGCTGGGATGCGCCACTGCGCAGCGTCAAGGTCGAACTCGGACCAACGTGCATTGCGCAATTCACCGGTCCGAACGAATGTATATGCCAAGAAGCGGATTGCGAGTGCGGTTTGCTTACGACCATCGTAGGCAGACAGCCTTTGCATGAATTCCGGTATTTCTTCGATTTTCAGGCGGGTGTGGTTCTTGTTCTTCGGCGCCTGGAAAGAACCTTGTAGTGGAAGAACCGGATTACTGGCTGTGAGCAGCTTCGTGATCGCGTAGTTAAATACCGCGCTGCAACGTTGCTTGACGCGTGAAGTAGTCTCTAAGGCTCCACGTGCTTCGATCTTGCTCAGCAGATCCAGCATATCTTTGGCCGATATTTCGGCAACGGGGCGTTTGCCAATAGATGGGAAAGCATCCTGTTCGAGCGAGTCCATAATCTTCATGGCGTAGCCGGCGCTCCACTTTACGCAACCTTTTTGGTGCCATTCGCGGGCGACCCGTTCGAAGGTCTGTTCGCTTTTCTCGATAGTCTGCCGTTTTTTCTCCCGTTTAACATTGCTCGGATCATCACCGATATCGAGTACTTTCCGAGCGGCATCACGCTTTTGTCTGGCTTCGCTTAGCGAGACTTCCGGGAATACTCCCAGCGCCAGCAGCTTTTCCTTATTGGCATATCTGTACTTCAAGCGCCAGTAGCGCGCACCGTTAGGCTGCACCAGTAAGAACATGCCACTGCCATCGGCAAGCTTGTAAGGTTTGTCCTTGGGCTTCGCGTTTTTGCATTCGATCGCAGTTAGCTTCATTGGGGGTATTTTTTAAAATCGGTAGATAGAGATAGAAAAGTACCCCAAATGTACCCCCAAATTTCTTGGATGTAAATGTTTCTCTTTGGACGCCATAAAACAAAAAAACCGCATTCTCTCTTGGAGAGGGGCGGTTTTTTGGAATACATGGGACTGTTCTGGATGAGTAATTGGTCCCGCCGACAGGAATCGGACCTGTATCCCACGCTTAGGAGGCATGTGCACTATCCATTGTGCTACGGCGAGACGCTGAGGACGATGCGGCGGGCCTATTTTATGCCGCGCTTTATCATTCAAGCCCCATTATAGCGGCTGAAGCCGGGATGTGACAGGGCAGGATCGTGTGCGGATAGTACAATGCTCGATTGTCCGTTCACTTTTCACATTAAAACTCATGGCTGTCCTCTCTATTTCCAACGCGCAACTCGCATTCGGCCACCACGCAATGCTCGACCACGCCGATTTTTCGCTCGAAACTTCCGAGCGGGTCGGCCTGATCGGCCGCAACGGCACCGGCAAATCATCTCTGCTGAAAATTCTCGCGGGTCAGGCCAAGCTCGACGACGGTTTGATCGTGATGCAACAAGGCATCCGGATTGCCTACGTCGAGCAGGAACCGCATTTTGCGCCTGAGTTAACGGTATTTGAAGCCGTCGCCTCCGGTATGGGCGATATTCAGGCGCAACTGGCGGAATATGAACGTTTGGCCGGACAGCTTGGAGGCAACGACGACGACGCAATTCTGGAAAAAATGCACGAGCTCCAGGTAAATCTGGATGCAGTCGATGCCTGGAGCCTGAGCAACCGCGTCGAGACGACGCTCGACCGCCTGTGGCTGGACAAGAATGCGCTGATAGGCACTCTTTCGGGCGGTACGCAGAAGCGGGTTGCGTTGGCATGCGGCCTGGTCGGCGCTCCCGATGTGCTGCTGCTCGACGAACCGACCAATCACCTCGACTTTGAATCAATACTCTGGCTGGAAAGCCTCTTGCGCGATTATCGCGGCAGCATCCTTTTCATCACCCATGACCGCAGCTTCCTGGATAATGTTGCGACGCGCATCGTCGAGCTCGACCGCGGCAAACTGCTATCCTATCCTGGCAATTTCAGTGCTTACAAGACCAGGAAAGCCGAACAGCTTGCAGTCGAGGAAGTGGAAAACGCCAAGTTCGACAAGTTTCTGGCTCAGGAAGAAGTATGGATCCGCAAGGGAGTCCAGGCACGGCGCACCCGCGACGAGGGCCGCGTGCGCCGGCTGGAAGCACTGCGAGCAACGCGTACGGTACGGCGCGACCAGCAGGGGCAAGTACGGATGGATGTATCGGCGGGCGAACGTTCCGGCAAGCTCGTTGCCGAGCTGATCGATGTTTCCAAGCGCTACGGCGACAAAGTTATCGTGAAAGACTTTACCGATACCATCCTGCGCGGCGACAAGGTCGGGTTTATCGGGCCGAACGGAGTAGGCAAGACTACCCTGCTGCGCCTGATACTGGGCGAGGAAATGCCGGATTCCGGCACAATCCGGCAAGGAACGAAACTGCAAATTGCTTATTTCGACCAGATGCGTGCGCAACTGGACGATGAAGCCACTTTGTCTGAAACCATCTCGCCGGGTAGTGATTGGGTTGAAATTAATGGTCAGCGCAAGCATGTGATGACTTATCTGTCTGATTTCCTTTTTTCGCCGGAGCGCGCCCGCTCGCCGGTAAAATCGCTGTCGGGCGGCGAACGCAATCGCCTGCTGCTGGCACGATTATTTGCCAAACCCGCCAACGTGCTGGTGCTGGACGAACCGACCAACGACCTCGACATCGATACGCTTGAGTTGCTGGAAGAACTGCTGCAGGAATACGATGGCACTGTTTTTCTGGTTAGCCACGACCGAGCTTTCCTTGACAATGTCGTCACCCAAGTTATCGTTGCGGAAGGCAATGGCTTTTGGCGCGAGTATGCCGGCGGCTACAGCGACTGGGAACGAGTACGTGCCATCGCGTCAAAGTCCGCAAAAGCCGAATCCCCTCCGCAGGCGAAGGAAGCCCCGCCGGTTGCCTCCAAGCGCAAGAAGCTCAGCTATAAAGAGCAGCGCGAACTGGAAGAACTGCCTGGCATGATTTCCAGCCTGGAGAATGAGCAGAAGACGATTACGGCAAAACTGTCCGATCAGAATCTGTACCGCCAGAACCCGGATGAAGTGAAACGCTTGAATGAGCGCTTTGCCGAAATCGACGGCGAACTGCTGGAAAAACTGGAAAGATGGGAAGCGATCGAGGCTAAGCCAAACACGTGACGAGGTAAGAATTACTTGAAAGAAGGATTGCTTGCCGCTCCCGCCAATGGATCCCGCCAGTTTCATCTGTTGCCCCGACCGAGCAGTTCAAGACGTCCCGGAACTGCTCATTAAGCTGAGCATTTCCGGGATTTGCGCCTTCGCTTTAAGCCAGCGATCAAGGCAATCGGCTTAAAGCGATTTTACGAGCAGTTGCCAGTCCCTTGTGTTCAGGCTGAGAGTGGAATCCAGGCTGACGCCGGCAGTTCTTTCGGGCGTAGTCGCGCTGACCGGCTTGAGCGAATAAAACTCTGCAACCATGACGATCGATACGATGACAGCGAGGCTGGCGAATACGGCACGATACGATAGTTTCGATGTTTTTAGCGCGTTCATGGCTTTTCCTTTCAAGAACCGTTCCTGGCAAACACGATGTTTGTACTATCGGTTACGCATGTTTCATGCCAGCAATCTTCTTGGGAAACGCACCAAATTCGGGAGGGATGACTTTTTGATGACTTATGACGCCATGCGCCTGAAGTCGCCCGGGCGGAAGCCCATCGCCAGCAGCGCGCCGAAATAGGCGACCCCGCAGCCGATCATCACTGCGGCGAGCGCACCGACTCTTGCGAGCGGCTGCGCCTGCAAGCCGGTCCAGTTGAAGTGGCCCGCCATCCATAGTGAAACGCCGGCCAGGAGAAACAGGGCGCCGCTCAGCTTGATGAAAAACAGCAGCCAGCCCTGCTGCGGCGTATAGATGCCCCGTTTGCGCAACCCCCAGAAAAGACAGCCCGCATTCAGACAAGCGCCCAGACCGATAGCAAGCGCAAGTCCCGCATGCGCAATCCACGGCACGAACACAAGGTTCATCAGTTGCGTCGCAATCAGCACAACGATCGCGATCTTGACGGGCGTCTTGATGTTCTGCTTGGCGTAAAAGCCCGGCGCCAGAATCCTGACCAGGATAAGGCCGATCAGGCCGACGCCGTATGCAATCAGCGCATTGGCTGTCATCGATACGTCCTGCACATTGAATTTGCCGTAATGAAACAGCGTAGTCGTGAACGGCACCGGCAGGGTGATAAGCAGGACCGAAGCGGGCAGCGCAAACAGGAAAGTAAGCCGCAGGCCCCAGTCAAGCAGCGCGGAGTACTCGGCCGCATCGCCATCGGAGTTAGCCTTCGATAGGCTGGGCAGCAGGATTGTGCCTAACGCGACCCCCAAAAGCGCGGTCGGAAACTCCATCAGGCGATCAGCATAAGAAATCCAGGACACGCTGCCATTGGCGAGGCGTGAGGCTATATTGGTGTTGATGAGCAAGCTGATCTGCGCAACCGAAACGGCAAAGGTCGCCGGCACCATCTGCCTGATTACTCTTCTGACGCCGGGGTTGCGAAAGGCGACTAGGGGATTGAATGCGATTCGAGGCAGCATGCCGATCTTGACAAGCGCCGGAATCTGAATCGCCAGTTGCAGCATGCCGCCGACGAATACCGCGAACGCCAGCGCATAGATCGGCTGCTGCAGGTGCGGCGCGACAAAAAGCGAGGCTGCGATAAAGGAAATGTTAAGTAAAACAGGCGTTAGTGCAGGGATCCGAAACTCGCGCCAAGTATTCAGTATTCCGCCCGACAGCGCAACCATCGACATGAATACGATGTAGGGAAACATGATGCGCGTCATCACTACCCCGGCATCGAAAGCGGCCTGATTCGATTTCAGGCCGGTTGCGATAAAAACTACGATCAAAGGCGTCGCCACGATGCCAAGCGCACAGGTGGCAACCAATACCCATACCAGCGCGGTCGCGACCTTGTCGACCAGTTCCTTGGTCGGCTCGCTTCCCTGTTGAGCCCGGTATTCGGCCAGGATCGGCACGAAAGCCTGTGAAAATGCGCCCTCGGCAAATAGCCGGCGCAACAGGTTTGGAATGCGAAAAGCGACGAAGAACGCATCGGTGAATGCCGATGCGCCGAATGCACGCGCAATCAGCAATTCGCGCAGCAAGCCTGTCACGCGCGAAAGCATCGTCAAGCCCGAAATAGTAGCAAGGGTTCTCAGCAAGTTCATGCTGCGGGATTATAGTCCGCATACATCCTCCTGGCTTGCGGCGAAGCATCTTTTTACACTTCCTCTTGTGCAAGAAGGGATGTCCGACCAGCCCAAAAAAAGTAATTATTTGATATTTCCAATAAAAGTAAAGGAGATTTTGACTGCGACAGCTTAGTCGCTGTATAATTGGCGGCTTTCTCGATTCACCCTGGTTATTTCAGGTTTTAAACAAGCAGTTATTTCATTTCGATGAGGTTTTCCATGTACGCGGTCATAAAAACCGGTGGCAAGCAGTATAAAGTTGTCGCAGGCGAAAAATATAAAGTAGAACAGATACCGGCAGACATTGGTTCCGAAATCACCCTTGATCAAGTTCTCGCAGTAGGAGCAGGCGACACTATACGTGTCGGCGCGCCTCTGGTCGAAGGGGTTACGGTTCTGGCTACAGTAGTAGCGCAAGGTCGCCACGATAAAGTGACAATTTTCAAGATGCGCAGGCGCAAGCACTATCAAAAGCACCAAGGCCATCGCCAAAATTACACTGAATTGCAAATCGTCTCGATCAACGCGTAAGCGCTGGCGGGAACCAAACATATACCCAGGAGTCTGAAATGGCACACAAAAAAGGCGGCGGCACGACGCGCAACGGCCGCGATTCCGAGTCGAAGCGACTTGGCGTGAAAGTTTATGGCGGACAAGCCATCAATGCAGGCGGCATCATCATCCGTCAACGCGGCACCCCTGTTCGTGCTGGCGCGAATGTTGGCACCGGCAAGGATCACACACTGTTCGCGCTGGTCAACGGCACAGTGAAGTTCCTCGTCAAGGGCGCTGAAAGCAAGCAATACGTGACTGTTGTGCCGGCATAAGCTGGCCCTCACGCAAGCAATACAAGGCGAGAGCCTTCCCTAAAAAGGCTCTGCC
>Ga0366772_1030_pt1 | contig 25373 bp, 20 predicted proteins | sample BONcelN113001C11_FD_207089 | JGI IMG/M metagenome (GOLD analysis project Ga0366772, IMG submission 207089) | Enriched cells from coal bed in the Powder River Basin, Montana, United States - BONCAT cells N11 rep2 HSBNCT.N11.300.1.C11 ...
GCGACCGCCTGCTTCATCACGCGCGCCGACTTGACCACTTGCGGCAGGAACATCTTGCCCTGGCCGAACAGGTCGCCGACGATGTTCATGCCGTCCATCAGCGGCCCTTCGATCACATGGATCGGCCGCCCGCCGTTGGCCAGCAATTCCTGGCGCGCTTCTTCGGTATCCTCGACGATCCAGTTGGTGGTGCCGGTGACCAGCGCATGCGACAGCCGCTGCTGTACGGTGCCGTTGCGCCACTCCAGCGTCGCTTCTTCCTTTTTGTCGCCGGCCTTCAGCGTGCCGGCGATTTCGATCATGCGCTCGGTCGCATCCTCGCGTCGATTCAGCACCACATCCTCGACCCGCTCGCGCAACTCAGCCGGGATGTTGTCGTAGACCCCGACCATGCCGGCATTGACGATACCCATCGTCATGCCGGCCTGGATCGCGTGGTACAGGAATACCGTATGGATCGCTTCGCGTGCCGGATCGTTGCCGCGGAAGCTGAACGAGACGTTCGAGACCCCGCCGGAAATCTTCGCGTGCGGCAGGTTTTCGTGGATCCAGCGCGTCGCATTGATGAAATCGACCGCGTAATTGTTGTGCTCTTCGATGCCGGTCGCAATCGCGAAGATGTTCGGGTCGAAGATGATGTCTTCCGGCGGAAGTCGAGCTTGTCGATCAGCAAATCGTACGCGCGCTTGCAGATTTCGGTCTTGCGCTCGAAAGTGTCGGCCTGGCCTTTTTCATCGAACGCCATCACGATCGCCGCCGCACCATAGCGGCGGCACAGCTTGGCCTGGCGCAGGAATTCTTCTTCGCCTTCCTTCATCGAGATCGAGTTCACCACCGCCTTGCCCTGCACGCATTTGAGGCCCGCTTCGATCACCGACCATTTGCTGGAGTCGATCATGATCGGCACCCGCGCGATGTCCGGCTCGGACGCGATCAGGTTCAGAAAGCGCGTCATCGCAGCGACCGAATCGAGCATCGCTTCATCCATGTTGATGTCGATGATCTGGGCGCCGTTCTCGACTTGCTGCCGCGCCACCGCCAGTGCGGCGTCATACTGCTCGTTCAAGATCATCCGGGCGAACGCCTTCGAGCCGGTGACGTTGGTGCGCTCGCCGACGTTGACGAACAGCGACTCGGCATCGATCACGAATGGTTCCAGCCCGGCCAACCGCATCGCATGGCTGGTCTGCGGAATCCGGCGCGGCGCAATGTCCTTGATCACTTCGGCGATCGCCCTGATGTGGGCCGGCGTGGTGCCGCAGCAGCCGCCGGCGATGTTGATGAAGCCGCTCTCGGCGAAATCCTTCAGCAGCGAGGAGGTATCGGCCGGCAGTTCGTCGAAGCCGGTATCGCTCATCGGATTCGGCAGGCCGGCGTTCGGATAGATGCAGACGAAGGTGTCGGCGATGGTCGACAATTCTTCCGCATACGGACGCATCAGCGCCGCGCCCAGCGCGCAGTTCAGGCCGATCGTCAGCGGCTTCGCATGACGCACCGAATTCCAGAATGCCGGCACCGTCTGGCCCGATAGGATACGGCCCGACGCATCAGTGACGGTGCCGGAAATCATGATCGGCAACTTCTTGCCAGATTCCTCGAAGAAGGTGTCGATCGCGAACAATGCGGCCTTGCAATTCAAGGTGTCGAAAACGGTTTCGACCAGCAACACGTCGGCACCGCCCTCGACCAGCGCGCGGGTCTGTTCCAGATACGCGGCGACCAGTTGATCGAAGGTCACGTTGCGCGCGGCAGGGTCGTTGACGTCCGGCGAGATCGATGCGGTCTTCGGCGTCGGCCCCAGCGCGCCGGCAACGAAGCGCGGCTTGTCGGCGCTCGAATACTTGTCGCAGGCAGCGCGCGCCAGTTTGGCCGATTGCAGGTTCATCTCATACGCCAGATGCGCCATATGGTAATCGTCCTGCGCAACCGTGGTCGCGCCGAAGGTATTGGTCTCGATCAGGTCGGCACCGGCGGCCAGATACTGCTCGTGGATTTCGGAAATGATGTGCGGCTGCGTCAGCGACAGCAGTTCGTTGTTGCCCTTGACGAACAGTTCACGCGTATTCGCGGTGCCATCGGCTGACGCCGGTGCGGCGAAATCGGCGAAACGCCCGTCCGGCCCGCCGCGGTAATCCTGCTCCGTCAGCTTGTATTGCTGGATCATCGTGCCCATCGCACCGTCCAGGATCAAGATGCGTTTGGCGAGCAAGTCGCGCAGAATGGTTTCGGTGGCGGAAATGGCGGTGCGTGTCATGTGCGTCTTCTTCAAAATAAAAAACCCGACTGGCTCTTTAAAGCGGGTCGGGTTATGGTCCACTTTAGCTGTATTTAGTGGAGGCGGCGCACCGCACTCCGTTGCGCCCGCAAGTTGATTCTCAAATCGGCGCTGAATATTCAGCGGAAATTATACGTCAAATCAACAGTTTGCCTGTTGCGCCGGAAACGGCGATCCGGGCCGGAAAAAACCGGCTTTACGCATTTTTTCTGCGCAATCCGCCGCCTTTCAGGAAAAAATCGCGATATTGAGAGTGCTGTCGCGCTGCACAGCCAGATCGACAGCAACAGCTCAGGGTTGCCGCAAGAAAAAATATACTGGTCACCGTATTTTCAGAAAGCGAGAAGATAATTGCGCAAACAGATATGTTTAACGGCATACCCGATGTTTTTTATTATTTCAAAAAAAAAGCAACATCGCCGCGAAAAACCATTCTCCCCGCTGCTGGCTGACGGGAAAAGGTGTACTGTAACGATTACCGCATTGTTATATTTCGCGCGATTTTAACCGCGCACAAAGGGCAAAAATGAAACGCACGACAATCAAGTCCATTCTGGCGAGCGCACTGCTCGTCGTTGCTGCATCCGGCGCTACGCTGGCTACTGCCGTTACGCCGCAAACCGTCGATGTCAAACAGGCGGCGGCGATGCAAAGCAGCGGCGCGCTGTTGCTCGACGTGCGCGAAACCGATGAATACGCGCAAGCGCACGCGCCAGGCAGCACGCTGATTCCGCTCGGTCAGCTGCAACAGCGGCTGCAAGAAATCGACCGCCACAAGAACACGCCGGTGGTGCTGCAATGTAATAACTTCGAAGTGGTGAACATGGGCGTGATGGTGCCGTGCTCGGAAATTCTGGCCCGCGCCAAGGTGGAAGGCGCCGATATCGTCGGACTTTCCGGCCTGATCACGCCGTCGCTGGAAGAGATGGCGCATGTCGCCAAGGAAATGCAGCGCGACCCGCATTTCCGGATGCTGAAGATTCCGCTGATGATCGGCGGCGCGACCACCTCGCGTGCCCACACCGCAGTCAAGATCGCGGTCAATTACGAAGGGCCGGTAGTGTATGTGCCGGACGCTTCGCGCTCGGTATCGGTCGCGCAATCGCTGCTGACGCCGGAGTCGCGCGACCAGTACTTAGCCGACATCGCGACCGATTACGAACGCATCCGGGTCCAGCATGCGAACAAGAAAACGGTGCCGATGCTGTCGCTGGCAGCCGCGCGCGCCAACAAGATGCAAGTCTCGTTCGAAGGCGAGTATGCGCCGGTGAAGCCGAAGTTCATCGGCCGTCGGGTATTCAAAAACGTCGATCTGGCTGCCCTTGCGCAATACATCGACTGGGGTCCGTTTTTCCAGACCTGGGATCTGGCCGGGCCGTTTCCCGCCATTTTGCAAGACCCGGTGGTCGGCGAGACTGCGACCAAGGTATTCGCCGAAGGGCAGGCGCTGTTGAAGCAAGTGATCGAAGGCCGCTGGCTGACCGCCAGCGGCGTCATCGCATTGCTGCCAGCCAACAGCATTAACGACGACGATATCGAAATCTATACCGACGACACGCGTACCGAAGTCGCGTTCACCTATTACGGCGCGCGCCAGCAAACCGAGAAGCCGGTGATCGACGGCGTCGCGCGTCCGAACCAGTGCCTGGCCGATTTCATCGCACCGAAATCATCCGGCGTCAAAGACTACATCGGCATGTTCGCAGTCACCGCCGGCCTCGGCATCGAAAAATACGAAAAACGCTTCGAGGATGCATTCGACGATTATTCGTCGATCCTGCTGAAGTCGCTGGCCGACCGCCTGGCCGAAGCGTTCGCCGAGCATTTGCACGAGCGCGTGCGCACCGACTTGTGGGGCTATGCAGCGCACGAGCAACTGGACAAGGATGCGCTGATCAAGGAAAGCTACAAGGGCATCCGTCCGGCGCCCGGCTATCCGGCTTGCCCCGAACATACGGTCAAGGCCGACATGTTCAAGCTGCTGCAATGCGACGAGATCGGCATGCAGCTGACCGAATCGTTCGCGATGTATCCGGGCGCGGCGGTATCGGGTTTTTACTTTGCGCATCCGCAGTCGAAGTATTTCAGCGTCGGCAAGATCGGCAGCGACCAGCTCGACGACATGGTCGCGCGCCGTGGCGCCAGCCGGGACGACGTCGAGCGCTGGCTGGCACCGAACTTGTGATTGAGCAAGAATAGAGCAGGCTGGGCGGCGTGCCTTTGCACCGGCCCGGCATACTGATGTATGACGACACCGCACATATACGGCCATGCCATGACAAATTTTGACGATATCAAGCTGCAGGTCGGCGCCCGCTTGCAAATCATGCTCAAGCGCGGTGCCGGGCAGATCATTCATTACACCACGCTGATTGGTTATGTGAGCGGCGATTATCTGCTGGTCAAGGTTCCGTTCGAAAATGGGCTTTCGGTGCAGATGCAAGAAGGCGAAGATGTTACCTTGCGCACTTTTTTTGGCCTGAATGTATTTACCTTTACATGCAACGTGCAATCGATTTTTCTCGCCCCGCGCTTTTACATGCATCTGAGTTTCCCGCAGCAAGTCCAAGCCACCGCATTGCGCAAGGCGGTGCGGGTCAAGGTGGGTCTGCCGGTGCAGATCGACGGTTTGGCGGAGAACGGCATTATTACCGACATCAGCGTGGACGGAGCGCAAATCACTGTCAATAGCGTATTGGGCGAGCCGGGAGCGAAAGCCACGCTGTCTTTCACGTTTCAGATCAAGCCGACCAATCAGGAAGTGCTGATCCAAACCGATGCAACGATCTGTAGCATGCGCGAATTGCCTGCGACAAAGAAAGGCGGGCCGCCACGCTTTTCGCACGGCGTATTGTTCACTGACATCGACCAGACCAATCAGGTGATGCTGCAAAACCTGGTCTATGAATCGCTTCTTTCGCTACCGTCCGGGACGTGAAAAAGATTGCGGGTTACATAAAAAATATCGGGAGTATGGCTAAATTCACAGTCTTTTCCGCAGATAATATGGCGGAATCTTGAAATACGGGCAGCAGTATGTATTCCGTGACTATGCGGGCACGCCGTCCTGAAACACCTTTAGCTCGCCGGGAGCGAACTGGGTCCAGGTTTCGTTGGTCGTCAGCGGTTCGGTGACGATGATGGCGACGCAGTCTTGCGGGGTGGTGACTTGCGAGAAATCGACGCTGACATCTTCGTCCGATAATTTTGCCGTGGCAAACGGGTAGCGCCGCACAATATAGTGCAGCTTGGTCGAGCAATGGACAAACAGCGCATCGCCGTCCGACAGCATCATGTTGAAAGTGCCGTGGCCGGCGATTTCGCTGCATAGCTGCTGCAGCACGACCTTCAACTGCGCATTCGATGGCCGCTGCTTGCCGAACCGGTGCCGCAATTGCTGCAAGATGAAACAGAATGCGTATTCGCTATCGGTGCTGCCGACCGGATGGTATGCGCCGGTCAGCGGCGGGGAAAAATTTTTCAGATCGCCATTATGCGCAAACACCCAATAGTGCCCCCATAGCTCGCGCACAAACGGATGGCAGTTTTCCAGCGCCACTGCGCCATGGGTTGCCTTGCGGATATGCGCGATGACGTTTTTGGACTTGATCGGATAGCGTTTGATCAGTTCGGCAATCGGCGATGCTACCGCGGCCTGGTGATCGACAAAATGGCGCACGCCGTTGCCTTCGAAAAAAGCGATGCCCCAACCATCCTTATGTTCATCGGTACGGCCGCCGCGCGTGGCAAAGCCGGTGAAGCTGAAAACGATATCGGTGGGAACGTTGCAATTCATTCCGAGTAACTGGCACATGGCGGGAAGTCAAATCCAAAAGTAGAGTGAGAAGGGCGGATGACCACGGTAACACGCGCCACCGGCGCCGCATAGCGCCGGTTATCGCAGGGTCGCGTGCTGCTTATTGTGCTTATTGTGTTTATTGCGCGCGATCGGTCTCGGCAGCGGCCCGCCCACTGACGCGCAGTTTCACTGCAACAGAAAATCGCGTAGTGCGACCGCATTGTTATGGAGCTCGTCGTGGGCCGCAAACACCAGCGTGATCGGTTGCTGCTGCGCCAGTGCGCGCAATTGCGCCAATGGTTCAGGCTGCTGCCGGAGTTCCGCCGCATAGCGCTGACAGAATTCCGGCCAGCGGGCCGGGTCGTGCCCGAACCATTGCCGCAGCGTCGTGCTGGGCGCCAGATCCTTGAGCCATTGGTCAATCGCTGCATCCGTTTTCTTGATGCCGCGCGGCCACAAGCGATCGATCAAAATCCGCTTGCCGTCTGTAGCCGCCGGCGGCTCGTACGCGCGCTTAATCCGGATATTTTTTGCCGCAATTTTTTTGCTCATCGATGTGCTCCCCATGCTGGCTGGCCAGTGCTTTCATTCGTGTGCCGGATGGCACCGGCATCGGGTCCGAGAGTGCTTGGACGCGTGCGCGCAAAACTGGAATCAATTCCTGCTCGAACCACGGGTGGCGCTTGAACCACGGCTGATTGCGCGGCGATGGATGCGGCAGCGGAAGGTAGTGCGGCGCGTATTGCGTCCATGCGCTGACCGTCTCGGTCAACGATGCCTTGCGGTTGCGACCCAGAAAATGCTGCTGCGCATATTGGCCGATCAGCAGCGTCAATGTAATCTGCGGCATGCGCGCCAGTAATTGATCGAGCCAGAGCTGCGCGCATTCGCGGCGCGGCGGCAGATCGCCGCCATTGCCGCGGCCCGGATAGCAGTAGCCCATCGGAATGATCGCGATGCGCGAGGCATCATAAAACGTTTCCTTGTCCACTCCCATCCAGGAACGCAGCCGCTCGCCGCTTTGATCGTCCCACGGAATGCCGCTGGTGTGCACCCGTAATCCCGGCGCTTGTCCGACGATCAGGATGCGCGCGCTGGCGCTGGCTTGTACTACCGGACGCGGGCCCAGCGGCAGTTCGCCCGCGCACGCACGGCACGCGCGCACTGCGCCAAGCAGTGTTTCCAGATCGGCGTCAGCAGGGGGCTTGGGCATGTCGGATGCAGTTTTCTGCTGGTTACGGTTCGATCAGATGCCCAAGCTTGGATGCCTTGGTGCTCAGGTAGCGCTCGTTGAACGGATTGCGCTCGATGAGCAGCGCCACCTGTTCGGTCACTGTGACGCCCATTTCCTGCGCTGCATTGATTTTGCGCGGATTGTTAGTCATCAGGCGCAGCGCCGAAATGCCCAGATGCTGGAATATCGGCTGACACAACGCGTAATTGCGCAGATCCGGTGCAAAACCGAGCTGTTCGTTGGCTTCCACGGTATCGGCGCCGGCATCTTGCAAATGATAGGCGCGCAGCTTGTTCACCAGGCCGATGCCGCGCCCCTCCTGGCGCAAATACAGCAATGCACCGCGCCCTTCTGCAGCAATTCTTTGCAGCGCCGCTTCCAGTTGCGGACCGCAATCGCAGCGCTGGCTAAATAGCGCATCGCCGGTCAGGCATTCGGAATGAATGCGGGTCAGCAGCGGTGCGCCATCGGCCACATCGCCCAGCGTTAAGGCCAGATGTTCCTTGCTGGTGGCAACTTCGATGAACGCGTGCAGCAAGAAGGTGGCCCAGGGCGTGGGCAATGCGCAGGTTGTAATGAACTCAAGGGCGGGCAAATCGGCGGAGGCGTCTTGGTGTGAAGGCAGAGTGGTTTTCATGAATATCAGCAGTACAGGTGTCTGAGTGGCATGCGCCGGGAATTCAGCGGATATTGCATTTTACAACCTGACCAAAAACAATATCGATTCAAACCACGGTCCAGCCCGGCAAGACCCAGTCCGGCCCTGCAACACCGCAGATCCGGTACCGGAATAGAAGCACATGCAAGCCCCGGTAGCCGATCTGCGTGCAACCTGCATAACGGAAAAATCGCAGCAACAACCAGGTGCGGGTTGACGTTACCGAGCGCTGCGTATGGAACTGTCTGTTTTCTGTACGTTTTTCGGCGAGCATGAAAAACAGCGGTTTTCCCAATGCGAAGGAAGACGCACGCGCGCTTTCTGCTTTTCGGAATCCGAATATGTGCATCGAAGATTGAACATTCCCGGACACGAATCCAGCGGTATTTATAGAAAACGCTGTGAAATCAATCGCTTGCCTGTATGGCATGGCGTTTGCCTGAGTATCTTCAGCTAATGCATTAGTGCGGATTTGCCATGCCCGGAGATCAGCTTGGAGGCGGTTCGCATACTGCAGCGCGTCATGCACGGATTTCCTGCCGTCATGCAAGCAAGGGGCCGGAGAGGGGATAAGGATGCTCGTGAGGAAGTTGTTATGCGTCACTTTTGGCGGCTTACCCGAGGCGGCGGAGTTACTGAGTTTGTCGCGCTCGTGGGAGTTGCACTGTGCAGCCGATCTCAGCACCGCGCACGGCATGCTGCACGATCGACCGTTGCAAGTCGGCCTTCTGTTGCTGCATCAGATTGACCCGGATATTTATGGGGAAATCGATGGTTTCCTGAAGACGCATTGGGGCATGCAGTGGGTCGGTGTTTTTCCTGCGGATAGCGTGCGCTCGCCAGCGTATCGTGAGTTGATACTGGGGCACTTGTTCGATTTTCATACCTGGCCGATCGATGAAGACCGGTTGAATCATGCGCTCGGCCATGCTTTCGGTTATGCGGATTTATATGCATCCGCCGCGCATGTCGAGCGTGGCGAAAATATGGGTTTTGTCGGACGCAGCGTCCCCATTAACAAGCTGCGCCAGCAAATTCTGAAAGTGGCGAATACGAATGCGCCGGTTCTGATATGGGGCGAGAGCGGCAGCGGCAAAGAGCTCGCAGCGCATGCGATACATGAGAATTCCGCGCGCGGAACCGGCCCTTTCATCGCGGTCAACTGCGGTGCTATTCCGGCAAATCTGATTCAATCGGAACTGTTCGGTTATGAGCGCGGAGCATTTACCGGTGCCGCCAGGGAAAAGCGCGGCCTGATTGAGGCGGCGGCTGGCGGCACCATATTTCTGGATGAAATCGGGGACTTGCCGATGGATTTGCAAACCAATTTATTGCGTTTCCTGCAGGAAAAAACCATCAGTCGCGTGGGAGGCACACGGAACATCGAAGTGGATGCACGCGTCATTGCCGCTTCTCATGTGAATCTGGAAAAGGCTGTCACGGCAGGGCTTTTCCGGGAGGATTTGTTTTATCGCTTGAATGTGCTGCTGCTCGATGTGCCGCCGCTACGGGAGCGCAAGGACGATCTGGAACTATTAGCGCAATACTTTTTCAAGACATTTGCTCAGGACAAAAATCCCAGGCTAAAAGGATTTGGCAACAAAGCGCTGCATGCGATCAACGCGCATGACTGGCCTGGCAATGTGCGCGAACTGATTAACCGCGTGCGGCGTGCGATGGTGATGGCGGAAGGGCGTTTGATTACACCGCAGGACCTCGGGCTGGAACGGCGTAACGGGACACGCAATGGCGCAGCGCTCGATGACGCCCGCATTCGCGCCGAACGCAACGCCATTTACGTCAGCTTGCAACGCACTGGGAAGAACATTACGCATGCAGCGCATGACTTGGGCATTTCGCGCATGACGCTGTATCGATTAATGGAAAAACACGGCATTCATCCGGACGCGGATAAAGCTGGTCCGAAAACGGATCTGATGTAGCTATTTCTTTAGCGGAGCGCGGCAGTCGCGTAGCGAAGTCCTTCTGGATGACTGTTAGCCGGCATCTGCATTTGCCCGCATTTTTTATGCTGTAACAGATGTGAGACAGCTGTTTTTACTGGCGGTAGCGAGACTGTAACTGCGGCTATACGTTGAATCCATTGAAGAAATTTAGCGGGTTTTGCGTTAGCGCAAACAGGGATAGTCAGGGCTTGCAAAGTACTGTAACGCGGATGTGACTGTTACCTCTGATCGAACGGTGCAGGGTTTTTTTTGCTATCGGAAAATCGGTGTTTTTCCATCGGAAAAATAGATTTTTCCTATATTTTTCAAAGACTTAAATTGAATCCATTTTGTCTGGCACTGTATTTGCTGAGAGGAGGGTGGGTTGGCCCGTAATGCCAAGCCTTTAAATAAAAAATCTTCATAAACTCTTGTTTTAAGGGATCTATCATGAAAAAGACTCTTTTGGCGTCGGCAATCGCTCTGGCTTTTGGTTTTGCGGGCCAGGCAATGGCAAATCCGACTAACAACGGTGCGCAGACCGGCTCAGATACGAATACGGCAACGGCTACCGCAACTTCAACCCAGGGCGGCGATGGAAGTCCGCAAGCAAATGAGTTTTCCACTGCAACAGATAACACCAACAACACCAGAACTATCACCCGCAATAATACTGACACCCGTACTATCACCCGCAATGATACTGACACCAGGACCGATTCCCATAACAGGACTTCCACGAGAACCACTGATAATTCCAATCAGGACAATGGCAACCAGCGTGACAACGAAGCCGGTAGAGCCACTGCCAGAGACTATGGCACGGCAGCCAACAATGGTTCCAATGCGACCTCCAATTTCTCCAACTCCTTTAATACCAGCAGAGCGGTTGCAACCAGCCGGCTCGATGGCACGGTGTCTAATATTACCGTGCAAGACATCGGCAACAGGGCATGGAACAACGGCAATGCCAATGGCGGCGATGGCGGCCGGGGCGTTGGCGGCATCGGCTATGGCGGTAACGGCGGCGACGGCGGTAACGGCGGCGACGGCGGAAATGCTCGAAACGGTAGCGTCACTGCTACTGCCACCAGCGGCACTGCAGCAGGCAGCGATGGCGGCGACGGCGGAAATGCCCGAAACGCTAACGCTGGTAATGGCGGTGACGGCAATGCCACTAGTGGTCGCGCCAATGCCAATAACACAGCCACTGCCGGTAACGGCGATGGCTCATCCGGTCGCGCACGCTCGACCGATACAAATACTGCCGGTAACGGCGATGGCACATCCGGCCGCGCACGTTCGACCGATACAACCACTGCCGGTAACGGCGATGGCACATCCGGCCGCGCACGTTCCGCTGACACAGTCAATGGCGGCTATGCAAGCGGTGACTCGGGCAATGTCGATAGCACCACCAGGAGCGGTACTTCCACCGCTTCCGGTGGCGACGGCACTGGTGGGAATGCCAATCGGGGCACTGGCGGCAACACCGCCAGCCGTACCGGCGGCGCAGGCACTGGCGGCGTAGCTACCAGCACCGCTGGCGCTGCTACCGGAGGCGCAGCCTCCAGCGGTGCAGGTACCGGCACAGGCGGTGCCGGCACAGGTAGCGCCACCGCTTCTAGCGGCGCAGGCACCGGTACCGGTGGCGCAGGTACAGGAACCTCTACCGCCAGCAGTGGCGCAGGCACGGGTACCGGTGGCGCAGCTACAGGAACATCGACCGCCAGCAGCGGTGCAGGCACCGGCACCGGTGGTGCAGCTACCAGTTCTTCCACCGCCAGCAGCGGTGCGGCAACCGGTAGCGGCGCCGGAGGCGGCTCTGCCAGCAACACGGGCGGTAACGCTGGCGCAGGCGGGTCGGCAACTAGCGGCAGTGCAACTACTACTGCCAGCAACGGCGCTTCCACCGGTGGTGCAGGTGCAGCTGGCGGGGCCGGTGGTGCAGGCGCTGGCGGTACTGGCGGCGCCGGCACTGGCGGCGCTGGCGGCACTGGCGGCACTCTGACTGTGGATGCGGGCACTTTCAATATGTCCAACACCATGACAGGGGCAGCACAATCCGCAGCAGGCATCATGGTATTGAGCCAAAACAGCGGCATTGCATCGTTGGTGCAGCAAAGTGTGAACGTTCAGGCTAACTTGGCTGTAGGCAAATAAGTGGCATGATCCGCAGCGAGGTGCCTTGGATTGGTACCCCGCTGCGGGATTACTGAGAATTTGCTGTGAGGCCCAAGTCGCAGCAAACGACAGGATAGGTCATTTTTGACTAGCCAAGATTCAAGAGGCGGACCTTCAAGCCCGTTATTTCCAGACACTCGGCCCGAGACTGTTGATATCCAGAGTCAGCCAATCTGTCGGTCAGGCGTCAACAAGGAGAGAACAACATGCGATCAATAAACTATGCGGTCAAGGTCATATGGGCACTGGCGATATGCTCGCCCGGTCTGGCCGTGTCGGCAGAATTAGCGCCGGACGATGCACCGCTACAGGACGTTGCAGTAGCAACAGAATCAGCAGGATCAACTGTCGCCCTACCCACCGCAGCGAAGGCAGAAACGGCACCAGTTATTGTTGCCGGAATGGGGCAGCCTTTGTCTGGCGATCAACTGGACGGTTATCGGGGCGGAGCCGACACTGTCAGCAGCGACATGACTTTGAGCGGTACGGTAGCGCGTAATTCAGCTACCGATGTGTACAGTGGAAACAACATACTTACCGGCGCTGCATTTGCCAATACCAACGGTTTTGCCAATGTGATTCAAAACTCAGGTTCCAATGTGTTGATCCAGAACGCAACCATTGTAAATGTGCAATTTCAATAATCATGAAAAACATATTGGCACTGGTGATAGCTTCTGCAACCTTGGCGCTGACGCCAATGCGAGCGGCGGCAATGGATTTGCCGGGTTATGGAGGCGGAAAATATACGGTGCCTGTCACCAGTCTGAAAGAAGCGCGCTTCAAGGCGACGTTGCGGCAGCAATATGATTTCAGTTGCGGCTCGGCGGCGGTGGCTACTTTACTCACGTATCAATATGGTTTTCCGGTCAGCGAGCAGCAAGTATTTGAAGAAATGTTTGCGCGTGGCAATCAGGAGAAGATTCGGAGGGAAGGGTTTTCCCTGTTGGATATCAAGCAGTATCTGGCTAACCACGGTTTTCTGGCAGATGGCTTTGAGCAGCCGCTGCAAAAATTGGCCGATACCGGTTTGCCCGCCCTCGTATTAATTGCGGAAAAAGGCTATCACCATTTCGTCGTGATCAAAGGAATGCGGGACGGCCGGATTCTGGTTGGCGATCCCTCCAGCGGCACAAGGGCGATTCCACGTAAGAATTTTGAAACGATATGGGTCAACAAGCTCATGTTTGTCATTCACACGCAACAACAAGGAAAGGCAATTTTCAACAATGAAGCCGATTGGCGCGTTGCCCCGAGAGCGCCTTTGAGCGCAGCTCTCAATAATGATGGATTAGGCAATGTGACCTTACCCAAAATGGGCCCAGGTGATTTTTGACAGGTTTATATGAAACAACATGCACCGCAAAAAATCGCCGTCCTTTGCACGCTGATTTGTGCAGGAATTTCTGGCATGAGTGCCGCGCTGGCGGAAGACGGGAGTGTGGCGGACCTTAAGGTGAACGATGTGAATGCGCTCGCGGACACGGCCAGCAAGTCTGTCGCAACGTCGGCTGCAATCATGCCTGGGACCGCTGCATCGGCAGCAGGCTGTGCGCTGGCGGAGACTTTGGCCATTAGCCAATACGTTGCGCTATGCAATGCCGACACCATTGAACCACTGCCGGCCGTATCGGCAGCACCTCCGGCATTGCCGGAAAGCGGGTTGCCGGCTGACGATCCAGTGAACGTTATTGCGGACCGCATGCGGACTTCTGCATACGATAAGAAACAGCGGGAACAGCGGGAACAGCGCGAGAAAATGTTCTTGATCTTGCTTGAAGAGGAAACCGAGCCGCCGTTACCGCAATATAATGGTTTGCGCTCGACCAACGCCATTTTGCTCAAGCAGGAAACGCACGAGCGTGAGCCGGTTGAATTAGCGCAGGCGTCTTCTTATGCATTGGATGAAGTGCCCGATATTGATCCGCAATCCGCAATTGCAGAAGTTGCAGTAAAGGCCGACCATAGAGCCGAAAATAAAGTCGGAGACCGGCAACAGCCGACGGATTCTGTTGCCGATAATCAGGTCCTTGCCATGCCAGCGGTAGTGCCCGACAGCGCAGCACAATCGCCGTCTGCTAACGCTGCAGATCAAACAGAAAACGATCTTTCATCAATAGCGACATCAACAGCCGCAGCCGCAACAGAAAATCCAGCCAGTGAAATTGTGGCATCTACCTCTGGCATCGCGTCAGAAGAAAAGCAGTCGAGCACAATGGATACGCAGGCAACGCTGCCGGTGGCAGCGCACGATGCGAAAGATCAATGGCTCGCTGCCGTAAGCGATACCAATCTCGAGCAAATGCGTGGCGGCTTTGATACCGGATCGGGACTGCTGGTCTCGTTCGGCATTCAGCGGGCGGTTTATATCAACGGCAACCTGGTAACCACTACCAGTTTCAATATTCCCGATGTCAGTAAGGTTACCAGTACCGAAGCTGCAATGCTGGGCAGTACCATAGGTACGACCAACGTGGTTCAAAATGGTCCAGGCAATACGATTCAGCCAGGAGCGTTATCACAAGCGGTCGCTGCCACGGTGATCCAGAACAGCTTGAATAACCAAAATATCCAGAACCTGACGATTATCGATACCACCACCAATAGTCTGGGTATGCTCAAGAGCATGAATTCACAATCGACCCTGAGAGATGCGTTGAGCAATTCAGTGATGGCGAAATGAAGGATTAGACGTCGATTTCTTAATGCCATTACGCTGTCACGAAATGTGTAGCGCATTTCGTGACAGACCCAATTCAGATTCCACACAATCCAAGCACTTTTTCCTGCTGACTGCATTCCCTGGTTGCGGGCGAAGCAGAGGGTGCGGCCTGGGTACGACGCGCTATGCAGTTACGCAGCACGCGCTCCATCGGCGGATAGTAAGACCATCCTTTGCCAAGCTGCGGCAATTCCATTTTGACTTGTTTCCATTTCGGATGTCCGTAATTTTGCAAGTTATCGAAATTCAGGCAAAAGGCTTGTGCGAAGCGGTTCAGATAGGCTTGCGTCATCTGCAGGTTATAGTCGTAAGTGACAAGGAATGCCTTGACAGTCAGCGTTGGCACGTCTTCGGCAAGCCAGCTCGGATAGCTGGCGGTGCGTATGGTGGCGGGAAAATAAGTCTTGGTTGCCCGCAGGATTTCCGGGGCTTTTTCATCGAGTCGCAGCAATTTGATAAGCTGTCTCGCTTCGGGCTTCATGTCTGCAAACAGCTTGGCGGGTTGCCCGGCAACGATGACCACCACGTCCACCGATTTATCGCCCGTGAGCTTGAGCAGCGCTTCTTCGTTGGAAAGATAGCTTGCATTGGCATCAGGTAATGCCTGGGCGAACATGAGCCGGTACAGCGTTGTCGCTGACAGGGCGGTACCGCTACCGACCGGCCCGACATTGATTTTTTTGTCTTTCATGTCATGGATGAATTTGAGCGGCGAATCGGCGCGCGTGACGAAATAAATTTCTTCGTCATACAAAGGCAAAATGACGCGCAAAGGCCGAATGATTTGTCGTGCGGAATGATTCCCAAGCGACGCCTGATTGAGCATCCCCTGATACACATCGGACTGCACCAGAGCCAGCTTTACGCCCGGCTCATAACGCAATCGCTGCACGTTTTCCGCTGATCCTTTCGAAGGTAATACTTCGAGGTTTATTTCAGCCGGATCGGCAACCCATTTCGCGAGATCCCGGCCAATCTGGATGTAGGTGCCGCGCTCGGACGCTGTAACGATCTTGTATTCCGCCCGGGTCGCTGCCAGGAGCGGGAGCGGGAGCAGCAAGCAGAGGATAAAGCAGATTTTTTTCATGATACTTATCTCCCTTGTAGTTCATTCAAATTGCATAACGACAATGCCTGTGCTGCTTCGGAGCAGCGCATGTCGGGAGTGGCGGCAGGTGGTGTTTTTTGCGCTACAGGAGTCGGTGTGCTGGATGTCGCAGATTCCACGGTTGCCTGGCTGATGCGTGCCCGCTCAGTGCCGGCTTGTGTCGATTTTTCATGCGTCGATTTGTTTATGGTTGTTGTCTCCTCTTCCAGAGGCGGAATCAGTGGCGTGGGCTCCGGAACAGTCAGCGCAGTCTCGGCAAGCCGATCATTGGGCGGCCCTGTCTGGTCCTGTTTTTCCACGGCAACAGGCTGCGGTGTGGGCGGAGGCGCGGCTGTCACCGGGGGAGCGAGGTTCTTGTCGGGTGCCTTCGCTGGATAAGAAATTGCAGGAAGCGGCTGAAACGATGACGGAGCGAGAAAAAATGCCACTCCTGCTACGGCTAACGCCAGTACCGCCAGCCAGCCCAGCGGCCGCAATTTCTGCTTTACGGGAACGTCTGACGAACTGGGTGCGTTCGATAGGCGCAAGGCAGGCCGGTCAGGAGCTGATGCGGCTCCCGAGGATGCCAGAGCGGTGGCTGCCGCCGTGGCCGACGCACTGTCGCGCATGTCCGGAATTTCTTGTTCGAGATTGTCGTTGGCTGCAGTTGCAGTCGTTGCGCTGGCGGCGGTAGCGCCGGTTGCCGTTTCCGGCGCCAGCAAGGAATGGCCGCACTTGGCGCAGACCGTCGCGGTTCTGGAATTGAGGGCTTCACATTGGGGGCAGGTTTGCAGATTCAGCGGCAAGCCCCAGTTATCGCGAACTTTCGCTTTTGGCCCTCTCTCGTACAGATGAAATGAATACTTCATCAAACTTAACAGCGGATGGCCGCACTTGTGGCAGTGCGTTGCCGTCTTGGAGTTGAGGGCTTCGCACTTGAGACAAATCTGCAGATTCAATGGCAAATCCCAGCTGTTACGGGTGTTTTCTTTTGCGCTGGTTGCCGGCTGACGGATTCGGTATTGCATCGACCTTACTCGCTGTATGCAGATTTTTTACACGGCCAGCTTCAAGAAGCTGCAAAACGCAGCGGATTAGCAGGTAAAAATTTCCATTGATGCAGCAGTTGCTTGCTTGTTATTGCGCAAGTCTGGCAAGCCATTCCATTCATTTAAAACTTAAAACCCGTATTCCCTCAAATAATGCCAAGCGGGATTGTCCTCGCCCGCTCCCAAGCTACGTGCTGCCTGTTTGCTGATGCGTGATCGGTCAGAACGTCATCGGCAATCGGACGGTGAGCGATACGTCCGGGGTGTCGCGTGTCAAGCCTGCACCAACCGAAATGCTCAATGTCGTTTTTTCAGTCAATCGGTAGGAATAACCAACCAGCAAGGTGGCAAGTTGCGTTCTGACCGAGCCCGGTACCGTTTTTCCCTCTTGCTTGGTTCTGCCGATCGAGCTATGGTCGTAACCAATGCTGAATGATGATTTTTCATTCAATGCCAAGCCCATGCCGAAATTGAACCCCACTGCATCGCCAGGCTCGATAGTGCCGAGGAATTCTTCCGCGCCGTTCAGGACTTTGCGGCTGACATCGTTGCGCTTGAAATTATGCAGGTAGCTGACGCTACCGAAAAATACCGCCGGGTCTGATGGATACAGCATGGTCAGGCTCGGCTGTAATGAATAAAAACCGGAGCCAGTAGGTAATGCTGTGGGCAAGCCGGTGCCTGTAGTGTTACCCACGCAGCGCGTAACGCAATCGCTCACAACTTCAAAGGGATCTTTTCCAGTACGCGACTTGAAGCGCAAACCGCCAATATAAAAAGGCTTGTCCACACCGCCGTCATTTAGCTGATAACGCGCGGCCAGCTCGATATCGCCTATCGATCTGCCACTGGTGTCGAATACCCGTTCGCTGGCGGAGCCGGCGTTTATTTCGCGGCTGATAGCGGAGTCCGAGCGATACACATAAGGCACTCGGGCTTCCACTTCAAGGCGGTTGTTGATGCCGAAGCGTCCGGTCAAGGCAGCGGTAAATGTATTGCGTTTGAATTCGCGCACGTCTATCAGGCCGATCAGCAATGCCGGGATGATGGTGTAGCCCACCAGAGCCACCCGGTTGCTCGACGAGTACCCGAACTGCAGCGAAGGTTCCAGTACGTATTTTCCCTTGGGGGTCAATACGCCCGGCTGCTCAAACAGCGGCGCCACTTCCGGCGGACGGTTGTCCTGGACTGGCGCCTGCCCGACCGGCTTGGCATTCTGTGGTTCGGCATGGGCCAGGTTTAACGCTTCCGGCACCCCGACTTTGCCTGCGCCACGCTGTTTGTCCAATACATCGATACCAACGGTGTGCCGTACTTCCCTGAGACTGGCTCTTTGCTCGGCGACGGTGCGTTTCAACGTTTCCAGTAACTCTTTTTGTTCAGCCAACTGTTGCTTCATCGACTCCAGCCTGGCCGAGAGCTCTTCCTGGGAATCGTTAACCGGTGCGCCCTGAACGATTGCGCTTACCAATAACAGGGCGGAGCAACTTGCATAACCGACATACCGTAATTTTTGCGTCATCAATATCCCCTGAAGCCCCTGGCGTTAGCGCAAGCTGTAACCTTGAATGTCGGTCATCCTCGCCTGTATTTTCTGCAGACGGATAACCGTCTGCATTATCTTGACGGACTGAAAATCTGCACCGTGTAGCTGGATGGTAAAGAAAGCGCTGTTTTTGATGTTGTGAAAAATCAAAGTTTTTTTGCGTCAGCATGAGCGGCGTTACCGGGATGATTGGCCGCGCTCCTCGTTGAATGGAGGTGGGTTTCTTGCGATGTCATGTGCATCGTCATCTCGCCTTCTTGTGCGACGATGCCGTTGTGGATCTGATATTTTTCGAGCAAGCGGTACAGCGTCACCCGCGAAATTCCCAGCAGTTTTGCCGCACGCGAGATTTGATGGCGGGCCTGAATCAATGCGCGCTGTATGGTTTCTCTTTCAGCGGCAGCGCGCGCATGCTCCAGCGATATTTGATCTTCCTGCACAGCCCTGGCATGAAAACCGAGATCTTCGGCCTTGATGAAGCGGCCCTCCGCCATCACTACCGCACGCTGTATGCGATTGACTAATTCGCGCACATTACCGGGCCACCGATGCTGCAGCATCGCATCCATCGCATCTTTGGAGAACCCGCGCAAGCTTCTATTGTGTGCGTGGGCGAATTGCCTGAAATAATGCAATGCGAGTTGTTCTATGTCTTCAGTGCATTCGCCCAGGCGTGGCGTGGTAATGCAGATGACATTGATGCGGTAGTACAGATCTTCGCGAAAGCGTCCGCATTTGACAGCTTCTTCCAAATCGATGTGAGTCGCGGCGATGACGCGCACATCCATCGCCTGGGAAGCGGTGCCGCCGACGCGCTCAATCGTTTTCTCCTGCAGAAAACGCAACATGTTGACCTGCATGTCGAATGGCATGTCGCCGATTTCATCGAGAAACAGCGTGCCGCCTTGCGCCGCTTCGATGCGGCCGATTTTGCGCTGGCTGGCGCCGGTAAACGCACCTTTTTCGTAGCCGAATAACTCGGACTGAAACAAAGTTGCCGGAATCGCGCCGCAATTAACGGCCACAAACGGCGCATCCTTGCGCGACGACTGACGATGGATTGACAGCGCTGCTAGTTCTTTGCCGGTACCGGAAGGACCTGAAATCAGTACCGCTGCATCGGTACTTGCGACCTTCCTGATTTGCCTGGCCAAACGCTGCATCGGCACTGTCTTGCCGACCATGACGGCATTGAGTCTTGAGGCGGAAATTGCATTGGTAGAGAGCTTGTGCGCATCATGCATGAATGCCATGCCCCATGCATGCCGCAGTACTAGCACCAGATGTTCGATATTGACCGGGATGGTGAGAAAATTGAACAGGCGTTCGCTGATGAATTTCCGGATGGACGGCAAGGAAATCAGTTCTTCGGAAAATAGGCCGACCCATGAAATTTCATTGATGTTCATGAATTTTTCATAGGCATCGATTCGCTGCAACTCCTGTTCTTCGCGAATGATCATCAGACCTACGCGACAGCCATCGTGTACAGCACGACAGGCGGTTTCCAGTGTCGGCTTTTCGATCAGCGCAATGTTGTTGCTCAATAGAGGATCTGCATACAGGCATGTCTCCTCTTGGCGGGACAAGCGCACAAGCAATACTTGCTGGATTCGTTGTACATGCGTTGAGGCAACTAGCATTTTCTACCTCTTTTTTATCGGTATCGTAAACAGATACGCGAACTCACTGCATCACTCTATGGGTTTTTCCCTTTCCGAAAAGTGCTTGATTGCAGCTTGCGCAGATACCGGATTTTCAACAAAAATCTTAATAAAAAACCATGCATGCAGGGTACAGCCGATGCACTTTATTAACAATCGAAAATCTGTCAAAGTTGGCTGTAAGTAATTGATTTAAATGATTTTATTGATTGATGTCAACGTCCGGGACGGCGTGCGGTCAGATTGTTGCAGGAGGGTATTCAAGTTGGGTTTGGTAACGCCATAATGCATGCCCTGATGCAAGATATTTGCGTTCAAACGGCGTGATCGGCGCCTGCGTGAAATACTGCGAAAAACCTTCCTCTGTTTTCGCTGCGGGAGCGAGTTGCGACAGCGCAGCAGCGAATTCCTCGATGTACGTGCGCCAATTGCTGCGGCATTCCAGGATGCCGCCCACCGCAATGATGGTAGGGAAGACCGGATGGCCATGCCAGCGGCGACCGAGATGCGCGGCTTTCGGCCACGGGTTGGGATAAAGCAGATATTGGCGTGCCACGCGAATGCGGTCGGCTAATAGCAAGCGCCAGTAATCGACCAGGTCAGCCCTGACCAGCATGAAATTAAGCGGTGTTGTGCCGTGCCAAAACGTATTGCGCTGCAGCCGGTCGGCTGACTGGTCGACGCCGATCACGAAATGGTCGGGAAATTGCGTTGCCAGATGCATGGTGGATAGCCCAACGCCGCAACCGGTGTCGAGTATCAGCGGCATCGAGCGCGTGTCGCCGCCGGCCGCAGCACGCCAGGTCGCAAGGCTGCTCTCGAAAGCCGCGCGGTTGTACGCGGTAATCGGCTTTTGGAAGGTACTGGCTGCGTGTTTGGCGACGATTGCCGCTAGCTGTGCATGAATGCCGTGCTGGCTGCTGATGATGGGGGAAGAGTTGGCTTGCATGGTGAGAGTATACCTGCGTTGTTTTAACCCCTCTTTATTCATCCGGCGCGATGAAGTCTCTATTTCATCGTGCCCATTTCTCACCCTCTCCCCTTGGGAGAGGGCCGGGGTGAGGGGATGCGGCTTCATATTTAATCGTGCCGCATCAATAGCCCAGTCGCCGGTACGCGCCATCCGGCAATCGTTCCACCAACCCTTCCAGTTCGAGCGTCAGCAACTGGGTGCTGACGGTAGCGATATCAAAACCGCTGCGTTGCGCCAGCAGGTCCATATGCACCGGGTCGAATCCCATTGCGACTAGCAGCCGGCTGGTCAGGGGATTTTTGGGATTGGCGCTGACCGCTGGCGGAGCGGCATCGCCCGCGGCAGGCGCCGGATTGAAATGATGCAATTCTTCCAGTATGTCCTGTGCCGACTCCACCAGCTTTGCGCCTTGCTTGATCAGCAAGTGGCACCCTTTGGACAAGGGAGAATGGATCGAACCCGGGATCGCAAATACATCGCGGCCCTGTTCGCCGGCCATGCGGGCGGTGATCAGCGAACCCGATTGCAGCGCTGCTTCGATCACCAGTACGCCGCGCGCCAATCCAGAAATGATGCGATTGCGACGCGGGAAATTGGCGGCGATCGCCGGCATTCCGAGCGGGTACTCGGTGACGATGCAGCCGGTATCGGCAATCTGATGTGCGAGACTGCGATTGCGGGCCGGATAAACGATATCGGCGCCGGTGCCGATCACAGCCACCGTGGAACCGGCGCCGCGCATGCCGCCCTGATGCGCGGCAGCGTCGATTCCCAGCGCCATGCCGGAAATGATGGTGAGTCCCGCCTGGCTCAGCGCCTGCGAAAACTGGCTGGCGTTGGCAATTCCTTGCGCGGTGGCATTGCGGCTGCCCACTACCGCCAACGCCGCAGCCGACAGCAGTGCCAACCGCCCTTTCGCATAGAGCATCAGCGGCGGATCGGGAATATCCAGCAATGCCGGCGGATACGCCTCATCGGCCAGCGTCAGCACGTGATTGCCGGCCTGTGCGCTCCAGTCGAGCGTCTTGTCGATCAGGGCCAGCGTGGCGTCGGACGGCGGCGCCAGCAATGCATGGGCGACACGCTGCGACACTACTTTATCCAGAGCCGAAAAACTACTCGAAAAAATCTGCTCCGGCAAGCCGAATGCCGCCAGCAGCTTGCGCGCAGTCTCGGGGCCGACGCCGGGCGTTTGTTCCAGCCGGATCCATAGCGCCAGCTCTTCCGGACGGGTAGTGTCTGTCATGTCGGAAATGTTGCCGATGATCCTAGATTCCTCAGTTGGACAAGTGTGAGTGTGCGTTTTTCCGGCTTTCTGGCTAGGCGCGACGACGACGCAGGCTCCATCCGGCTAGGAGGAGCAACGAAGCCAGGGAGCCGGAAAAGCGTGCAATCACACCTGTAGCGTGGCAGCAAAAAAATGAACGAACGAATGAACAAAAATTTCAATTCAATCATGGTGTTATCGAAGGCAATAAGCGGTCAACTGAGTAATCTAGGATTACTCGGGCGATCTTGCGACATCGCCGACCTGGACCGAATCGGTGACTTGCATGACCAGACCGTAAGAGATTTTGTCGAAGACCCGGAAAATGAACAGCGTGCCGTATTGCTCGTCAGGCAGCTTGATCGTCTTGCTTTTGTCGGCCGGGTCCTTGATGGTCTGGCCGTAGCGCGACAATTCAAGCACCGTGCCGACATCGATGTCCGCGCTCTTGCCGCGATTGATCGATACCACCTGATTCTGACCCGCATGCGTGACGCCGCCGTAGATTGACACAATGCGCGCGGCAACCGGCTTTTCCGGCGGGTGCGGCATGTAATTCATGACCGGCGTGGGCGGTACCGGCAACAGGCGGTCGCCTACTCCCATTTCTTCCTTGGATGAAACCACCGTGAAGGTATGCGCTTCATTGTCCGCGCCGGCTGCGCGTTGCAGCTTGAGGGTGCCGAGATAGGCTGCTTCAAAGGCGATGATTTTCTTGGTTTCGGGATCTTTTAGCGGCTTGCCCGGACGGAATGCCTGGAACGAAGTGCCTCCGTGCAAAGCGCCCTGTACATACGCCTTGTCGTTCTTGCCGAGAAATACGCGTCCTTCCTGCGCTGCGACAATGCGCGGCGTAGCGTCGAGCTGGTTTTCTTCGATAATCAAAGGTTGCGACAGGAAGGGTTCAATCGTGCTGGCAGCAATCGCCGGTACCGCATCCACGCCCAAGCCTTCAATCCGAATGCCGGGCAACAGGCGCACGTTTTGCGAGCCGCCAAGAGGGGTTGGCGTTCCCAGGCGCAGACGGCCGGCAGCGCGATCAAAATAGACGATCTGGCCGGGGTAAATCCAGTGCGGATTGCGAATCTGATCGCGGTTGAGCCCCCATACCTGCGGCCAGCACCAAGGATGCTGCAGAAATTTTCCGGAAATGTCCCACAGGGTGTCGCCGCGCACCACGGTATGCTGATCCGGGGCATTCGACAGGAATTCGCAGGACGCCGCCCGCGCATCGGATGCGGCCGCCAAAGTCAATGCAGCCAGCACCGGTACAACAGCGAATTTCAGGGCGATTGTGCTAAACTTTTTCATGGCGTTATCCAATGGGTGTGGCTTGAGTGTGATCGATGCATGCAGCCGTATAAAAAAGCCACGCATCAAGAGCCGTAAATGCGGTGTGTGTGCACGAATGGATACGCGGCAATACTTGCCAGATCGAATCAAATTCTGCCCACAAAACCTTCAACTAGCAAGAGAAAATCCTTTTCGGCACTGCGGTGCCGTTGCGTAAAAGCCGTATGCCACTATTAAATATTCTGCGTTATCCCGATCCGCGCCTGCACAAAATCGCCAAGCCGGTGACCGTGTTCGATGCGCGCCTGAAAAAACTGATCAAGGACATGGCGGAAACCATGTATGAGGCTCCCGGCGTCGGCTTGGCGGCATCGCAAGTCGATGTCCATCAACAACTGGTGGTGATCGATACTTCGGACACGCAAGACGACTTGCGGGTTTTCATCAATCCCGAAATTCTTTGGGCCAGCAGCGAAACCAAGGTGTATGACGAGGGCTGCCTGTCGGTGCCGGGCATTTACGACGGCGTCGAACGTCCGGCGCAAGTCAAGGTGCGGGCGCTGGACGCGGATGGGGTCCCGTTCGAAGTCAGCGCCGACGGCTTGCTGGCGGTCTGCATTCAGCACGAAATAGACCATCTGAAGGGCAAGGTATTTGTCGAATACCTGTCACCGCTGAAGCGCAACCGGATCAAGGCACGTATGCAAAAAGAAGAGCGTTTGCTGCAGCGCCGCGGATAATACCTGCGGAGAAATACCGTGCGCCAGCCTCAATTCTGGCCCAGCCCGTGGCGATAGGATTCCGCCTCGCTGTCGAGCCAGTCCCGGAAATGTTTCAGGACTGCGCTCTCCGCCTTGTTTTCGGGATAGACCAGGTAATACGATTTGTTGTTGGCGAAATAATGGTCGGCAGCAATGATCAGTTGCCCGCTTTTCAATTCGGCTTCCACCAGAAAGCGCGGAATCAGCGCAATCCCCATGTTGTGCATTGCCGCTTGGGTCAACATCGAAAACAGTTCGTAGCGCGGCCCCGTCATGTCATGTTCGACTTGCAGATCGAAGGATTCGAACCAGGTATGCCACGCATACGGCCGCGTGGTTTGCTGCAGCAACGGATATTCCTGCACCTGTTTCGGCGTCAGTTTGTCCCGCGGCGCAATCAGGTCTGGGCTGCACACCGGAACGATATCTTCCTGCATCAGAAAGCATGCTTCGGTCCCCGGCCAGTTGGCGTCGCCGCAATGGATCGCAGCATCGAATCCGGTTTCGTTGAACAGGAAAGGACGGGTGCTGGTGCTGAGATTGATCGAAATATCCGGATTGGCCTGATGAAACCGTGCGAGCCGCGGCAGCAGCCATTTGGAGGCGAAGGTCGGCACGATCGCCAGTTCCAGGGTGCCGCCGAGCCCCCGCCGCCCCATCAGTTCCAGCGTGTCGCGCTCCAGCGCATCGAGCCGTAGCGCCACTTGGCGGCCATAGGTGATGCCGGCCTCCGTGAGCGTTACGCCGCGTTTGCTGCGATGGAACAGGATCACCCCCAGAAATTCTTCCAGGCTGGCGATTTGCCGGCATATCGCGCTTTGGGTCTGGCTCAGCTCCAGCGCCGCCTGCGTGAAACTCTGGTGTCTGGCGGCGGATTCAAAAGCCATCAGGGCTTTGGTGTTCGGGATTTTTCTG
>Ga0366772_1031_pt1 | contig 25335 bp, 22 predicted proteins | sample BONcelN113001C11_FD_207089 | JGI IMG/M metagenome (GOLD analysis project Ga0366772, IMG submission 207089) | Enriched cells from coal bed in the Powder River Basin, Montana, United States - BONCAT cells N11 rep2 HSBNCT.N11.300.1.C11 ...
TGATAAATAATAAAACAGGTATAATTAGATCTAGGTTTATTTGTCCTATGATTTAAAATATTCAACAAAATGATGCAATTTCTACATGAAAAATAAAATTTGTGGACTGGCTGGGAGAGAAACACTTGTTGGCACAGCTTATGCAATAGTATTTATGCGAGTTAGTTGAGGTCATTGTGCTTAGTGCAGGAGTAGACTTCTTGAACTGCGGACAGAGCGCGTAAATAATCACACTCTGAAAGCAAATACAGGGAAGGGAGGATATTACTAATCAGGGCTTGCTAAGTAATCTTCACTTAGCAATAAACTCATATGGTTGTTTTTAGTATTACTGAATTACCATGTCATCATTTATTAATAAAGGAGAGAAACAAATGAGTGCAGTAATATTTTCGTCTTTTCGGTGGTTCGTACTGGCAACACTTTGTATTGTAACAGCCTCGACTGCGGTAGCCTTGATCGCCCCTGCTCCATTAATGGGCCCCATTGCTAAAACACTGGGAGTCAGTTTGGGAGAAGCAACGGGGTCTACCATGGGCCTCTTTAACCTGTTTGTTGCCATTTCCTGTTTTATTGGCGGCTGGTTTATTGACCGGTTTGGGGCAGTCCGCGTATGGATTGCCAGCCTGCTTATTATCATTATTGGACTAGTCCTTATGCCTGTTCTGGGCACTACCTTCGGGGGAATGAGCTTTCTCAGAGTTATTCAAGGCTGTGGAACCGGGCCGATTATGGGCTCTACTGCGATGATCGCAGCACAATGGTTCCCGGCAAAAGAACGGGGACTTGTGACCGGTATTCAAGGTATGTCCATGGGACTGGGGATTGCAATAGGATTTATGGTAGCACCGGGGATGTTCCAGTCTACCGGGGACTGGGCAGCGACTATGGCATGGTTAAGCGTTTTTAATATTCTGGGCTTAGTGTTAGCGCTGGCAGTAAACTTCGGACCGAAACCTCCGAGTCAGCCTGTGCTTGAAAAGTGTGAAAGCTCAGCTGGCAGCGAGACTGACTTCAAACTGGCTTTACGGCGGCCTGCCACCTGGGCTGTGGCATTTTCAGTGCTCATGTTAGGCTGGATATTCCAAGGGTTTAATGACATTACTCCCGGTTATTTGGCAATTGAGGCACCGGTGGGACTTGGTAAAGGGCCAATGGTAGCCGGTAAGTTTATGACAGCAGTTCAGTTTGCCTTTATGACCGGTGCTGTACTGAGCGGTTTTATCACGGAAAAAGTATTCGGAGGCCGGTCTAAGCCGGTTGTCTTTATTGGGTTTGTTGGAACTCTTGTATTCTGCAGTTCCATTCGATTTGCCGGAGTATATTCCGACGAAACGACATTGCTGATATGTATGATATTGGCCGGGCTGTTTATGGCAGTTGTACAACCGACCAGCATAGCCTTTATTGCTAAAAACTATCCTGAGCATATAACCGGCAGGCTGGGCGGGATGGTACAGGCTATGTCCGTCGTCGGCGGTACGATTGGCGTTTTTGCCGGTGCAACTGCACTGCATACCACTGGAAATTATCTAATGTCTATCAACATTATTGCCATTATTGCAGTTATCGGCCTTATTGTCTCTTTAGGACAGAACCCGCCAAAAGATTTCTGCGTAATTGAAGATCAGACGAAATTGAAAGTCTAAAAACAGATGAGATGACCCGCATCGGCTTGCTATGTGAGTCGATGCGGGTCATTTCATTATTTTTTTTGCAAGGGTTTGGTATATACCATGAAGAAGATAGAATTATCGTAAAAATCTAAATACGGCAAAGCCATTAATAGGCCAAACAACAGTATTTTTACTGTTCAAATAAATGTCAATCATGGCAGAGGATATTTAAGTGAAGTGCAGAGATGTAATGGGTGAAGGGAGAATTAAGATGGAGAAAGCTGGAATGGCAAGAATAAAAAAATTAAGAGAACATATGCTTACCACTCCCCAGATATGCGTTGAAAGAGGCTATCTTATGACGGAGTCTTATAAAGAAACAGAAGGCGCACCGGAAGTAATCAGAAGAGCTAAGGCTGTTGAAAAGATATTGCAGAAATTGCCTGTTTTTATTGCTGAGGGAGAATTGATCGTCGGCAGGGGTTCGAGCAAGCAGCGGGCCGGTATTCTTACTCCCGAGCTAAATGCCAATTGGTACTTAGAAGAAATGGATGCATTTTCGACAAGAGACTGGGATCGGTTTGCGCCTTTAACAGAAGCTGACAAAGCCAAAATCAAAGAATTCGTTCCCTACTGGAAGGGCAAAGCATTACGTGATAAGTGGGGGGCCAGGGTGCCCGAGAGTGCTCAGAAGTTGAATAATCTTATCCAGCTCGGCGGTGCTTTCTGCGGTAATAACCAGTATTACGGCCACAATGGGGTGGATCATGAAAGAGTACTGATCAAGGGCCTTAGCGGGATCAAAAAAGAGGTAGATGAGGCTTTAGAAACATTAAATCTAGCCGATTTGGCCGATTTGGATAAATATTACTTTTTGACAGCCGTTGCGATTACACTGGAAGCAACAATGAAATTTGCAAAGCGATATGCCGAGCTTGCTGCACATTTAGCTGAACAAGAAGCTGATATACAAAGAAAAGCTGAATTGAAAAAAATTGCTGCCACATGCAATTGGGTTCCAGCTAATCCTGCCCGTAGTTTTTACGAGGCCTTACAAGCAATGTGGTTTTCCTATATTGTGCTAATGATCGAATCACCAGGAACAGGGAGCGGTTTTCTGAGGGCCGACCAGTACCTGTATCCCTTTTACAAGAAAGATATTGAAGCGGGGAGATTGACAAGAGAAGAAGCCTTCGAACTGATTGCTTTGTTTTACATCAAGACTAACGGTCTGGTTATTCCTTACCCTACGCCTGTTGCCAGAATCTTTGCCGGTTTCACGCTAGGGGCAAACTTTGTATTAGGTGGATTAACAAAAGACGGCAAAGATGCCGTCAATGAATTGTCCTATCTCTTTCTTGAAGTTGAAAAAGAAGTAGGCTTAAACTCGGAAGACCTGATTATACGGGTGCATAAGAAAACTCCTGAGGTTTTTTTAATGAAAGCCTGTGAGGTCGCAAAGCATTTGCGAGGAAAACTTAAGTTTGTAAGTGATGAGACGATTATATTGCAGCAGCTGCAAGACGGAAAACCTTTCGAATATGCGCTGGACTATGCGATAACGGGCTGTAATTCTCCTACTGTTCCCGGGCGGTCACTTGATATTCCCGGCGGAATGACCAATTTGCCCTTAATGCTGGAGTTAGCACTGAATAACGGTGTTTCCCGAGTGATTGGTGAGCAACTGGGGCCCCAAACAGGGGATCCGCGAAAATTCAAATGCTATGATGAAGTGTGGAACGCCTTCAGGCAGCAGGTTGAAGCACTGATACCGGTGTGCCTGCTGTTTAAAAATGTCGACAAGCAGCTTTTTGCTGAATATGCGCAAAGCCCCTTTCAGTCGGCCCTTTATCACGGCTGTATTGGAAAAGGCCGGGATGTAATAAACGGAGGAACGGCTCCCTATATTTCTCATGCTATATCTCTTTCCGGTCTTCCCAATGTGGGAGATTCATTGGCGGCTATCAAAAAGGTAGTTTTTGAAGATAAAAAAATTACAATGGAGAAATTAGTTGATGCGTTAGATAAAAATTTTGAAGGTGAAGAAGCCCTGTTAGCTTTATTAAAAGAAGCTCCTAAGTTTGGCAATAATGATGATTATGTTGATGCTATTGTCAACGCTGCAATTATTCTTGGCAGTAAGGAAGCAGCTAAAGTTAAAGGCTTTGCCGGAGCCATATCCAATGTGGCTGCCGGGACGATAACTGCTAATATTCCCATGGGAGGGGTCGTCGGTGCTTTGCCTGACGGAAGAAAAGCCGGTGAGCCATTGGCAGAGGGAGGCATATCGCCCTATCAAGGGCGAAATGTCAGCGGACCGACGGCAACCTTGATGTCAGTAGCAAAATTGGATCACATAAAAATGACAAATGGTTCGGTTCTCAACATGCGCTTTAATCCGGATGCATTAAAAGATCAGGTCAAGATGAGAAAATTCGCTACTCTGCTTAGAACCTATTTGGAAGCAGGCGGTTTTTTTGTTCAATTTAATATTGTCAGTACCGGTATGCTCAAGGAGGCGCAAAAGTACCCTGATAAACATAGGGATTTGCTGGTCCGAGTATCAACCTATAGCGCATACTTTGTTGAGCTGAGTGCTGATTTACAGAATGACATTATAGCCAGAATGGAGTTTCAGGAAATTTAATGGTATTTGGTTAATGAGGAGAGCCGCGATGGACGATATAAAGGGACTTGTTTTTTTGGTTGTTAACGGGTCTTTTGTAGATGGTCATGGTATAAGAACGACTGTTTTTTTGAAGGGATGTCCCCTGCAATGTATATGGTGCTGCAATCCGGAAGGGCAGGCTTTTCATCCTGAGCTGAAGCTGACTAGTGCCAAATGTGACGGTTGTGGAAAATGTGTTGCTAAATGCCGAACCGGTGCTATTCAGATCTATTCTGGACAGGAAGATGCTAAAGTACAGGTTGACAGGCAATTATGCACCAATTGCGGTGAGTGTATTGCAGCATGCTACACAGGAGCGTTAGACTGCTTTGGAAAATACTATACGGTGGAAGAACTTTTCAATGTAGTGAAAAAAGATGAACAATTTTATCGTTCTTCCGGCGGTGGCGTGACGATCGGTGGTGGTGAAGCAACCTGGCAGCCTGAGTTTACGCTGCAATTTATTAAAAAATGCAAGGAGAATTATATTCATACAGCATTGGATACCTGCGGCTATGTCACAGTCCCGGAAGGTATTAAAGCGCTGGAAGAAGCGGACCTGCTGCTGTTTGATTTAAAGGGGATGGATGTGGAGCAGCATGTAAAAAGTACCGGTGTTTCCAATGAACCCATTTTAGAAAACCTCAAAAAGGTTGATGCCCTGGGTAAACCCATTATCATACGATTACCCGTAATACCCGGTTACACCGACTCGGCCACAAGCCTGAAACATACTGCTGAATTTTTATCCAGACTGACATCGGTCGAAAGAGTGGATGTTATGCCTGTCCATGAATATGGAAAAATTAAATATGAACAACTTGGCAAAGCGTATAAATTAAAGGTCCAACCCATTCCCGAGCAGCGCCAGGAAGAGATAGTAACTCTTTTGGAAAGCTACGGCTTGATAGCACAAATTGGGGGATAAGTTTTAGCCCGGCAGCAATTGCCGGGTTTTTAATTTGTATCTTTTATATACAGTTATATAAGCGATAGGAATTATTTATATCTATTTTATACAAGCACTGGAATTTTGATCAGGCTGGCAATACTCAACTCTTAGTAAATATTGCCTCTTATTCCTCAATCTCCATCTTATGAGAGCTTTAATCACTTGACTGAGTGTTATTGGCATATTATTTGCAATAAAAGCTATTGGGTAGTAAGTATAAACAAAACTGAGGCTTTTCAACTTCTAATAAGTCTAAAAAAATTTGGAGGATGTATAGCAATGAATTTTAAAAATTTTTTGTTAGAGGTCAGTACCGAAGGTATCGCAGTATTGACAATAAACCGCGCTGAGATTCGCAATGCCCTCAATACAGAATGCTGGACTGAAATTGGTACCTTTGTGGATTACGTTGCCCGGAGCGAAGACATTAAGGTGGCCATTATAACAGGCGCAGGCGAGAAAGCTTTTGTGGCAGGGGCAGATCTGAAGGCGGTTAATGCCTTATCTACTGTTGATATTTTAGGTGCAGGCGCGCAAAGTGTGTTACGAAGAGTGGAGGATTGCCATAAGCCGTTTATTGCAGCCGTAAATGGAGTAGCTTTTGGAGGCGGCTGTGAACTGGCAATAGCCTGTGATATCCGGGTTGTAGCGGAAAATGCTATGTTTGGTTTGCCTGAAATAGGTATTGGTTTATTGCCGGGAGCGGGAGGAACACAAAAACTGGCAAAGTTAATTGGTTTAGGAAGGGCCAAAGAAGTAATACTGGCGGGCCGGATTATTTCCGGCAGTGAAGCAGTCCAAATTGGACTGGCCTATAAGTCTGTACCCCCGGCAGATTTACTGACGGAAGCCAAAGCTGTTGCGGCAACGATGTTAAGCAAAGGACCACTGGCAATGGGTTTGTCAAAAAAGCTGATAGCAGCTTCGCTGGCAACCGACCAGGATGCCGGGCTGCTTTTGGAAACACTAGGTTTTGCCTTAACAGTAGCCAGTGAGGACCGGGCTGAGGGAATTGATGCATTTTTTAACAAGCGAAAACCGGTTTTTAAAGGACGGTAAAGAACATGCATGTAATGGATATGTTTGCGTTGAATGGCAAAACAGCAGTCGTAACAGGCGGGTCAGTTGGCCTGGGAGCACAGATGGCTACAGCTTTGGCTGAAGCGGGAGCTAATGTGGTGGTAGCAGCACGCAAGGTTGACCGCTGCAAAGAAATGTGTGCAAAACTGGAAGCAAACGGTATACGGTCGATTGCGGTTGCCTGCGATGTCAGCAAAGAAGAAGATTGCCAAAAGCTTGTAGACGCTACAAGCAAAGAATTTGGCAGAGTAGATATTTTAGTAAACAATGCGGGTATTAGCTGGGTAGCTGAGTCGCTGAATTTTCCTATGGACAAGTGGCAGAAGGTAATGAATCTTAATGTTAATGGAACCTTTCAGCTATCGGCAATGGCAGCTAAGGTGATGAAAGAACAAGGGGGAGGAAAAATAGTAAATATAGCCTCTATCGGCGGTTTGGGGGGGGATCTGCCGGAGAATGTAGATTCTGTTCCCTATACGGCGAGCAAAGGCGCCGTTATCACGATGACCAAAGATTTGGCTGTAAAATGGGCTCGCTATGGCATTACTGTTAATGCCATTTGCCCAGGATGGTTCCCGACCAGCATGAATGATAAGCTGCTGGAGGAACAAGCGGTACGGCTGATTCCCCGAATACCACTTGGCCGCTATGGCGGGAGTGAAGATATCAAAGGGTTGATTGTTTTCCTCAGTTCGGCTGCTTCTGACTATATGACCGGGCAGATTGTCATCGCCGACGGAGGTCAGACGGCTTTGGTATAGACAATGGAGTGGGGAGGCTCGATATGAATAATAACGAAGGGTATACTATCACCAAAATTAAGGAAATTGTCCCCAGGGGTTAAGCTTTATATCGTTAAAGCGCCGCAGGCCTGTTCCAATGCCTGATTCTGCCTATCCACTACTTGTAGAGACTGTTGTCATGGCTATTGGCCAAGGCCCCAATCTTCTTGTCCAGGAAACTACTCCCGGACTGGCAGTTACCAGGCGCGGTAACATTATTATCGACGAGTATGGTGCTACTTCCAAGGAAGGGATATTTGCGGGCGGAAATATTGTTACCGGTGCGGCGACCGTTATCCTGGCAATGGGCGCAGGTAAAAAAGCAGCCAGCCACATTCATGAATACATTCAGAATAAAAAGACTGCTGCTACGTGAGGGATGCATAAAGGGGGTAAGGCAGTGGAAATTAAGACTATCGGCATCGCCGGAGCGGGGATGATGGGGCATGGTATTGCGCTTGCCGCAGCCCTGGCGGGTTATGAAATTATTATGTACGATCAGACTGACGCTATTTTAGCAGTTGCTCAAAATGCGATGGAAAACCAAACAGCAAAGCTGATAGATAAGAAGGTTACTACTGCTGAAGAGGGTATGTCAGCTATGCTCCGCATTCAGGCAGTAACGGCTGTGGACAACCTGAGTCAGGCTGATCTTATCATTGAATCGATTATTGAGTCGCTGGAAGCAAAAACAAGGCTGTTTGAAGTGCTCGATAAGGTCTGCAAGGACGAGACTCTATTTGCCTCCAATACTTCGTCCTTTTCTATTACCACCCTGGCAGCAGCAACGCAGCGGCCGGCTCAGTTCGTAGGAATGCATTTCTTCTTACCGCCGGTCATTATGAAGCTGGTTGAGGTCACCCGCGGTTACTACACCAGCAATGAAACAGTAACTCAAATAAAGGCGGTTGTTCAGCAACTGGGCAAAAATAGTGTTGAAGTTAAAAAAGATACTCCCGGTTTTATTGCTAATCGCATTTATACGCCTTTGTTTTTGGAGGCTTTTAAGGTCTACGAGGAGGGAGTCGCTTCTAAGGAAGATATTGATATGACGATGAAGCTTGCCTATGGCCTGCCCATTGGCCCCTTTGCTTTAGCCGACCTAATTGGGCTTGATATTTTAAAGGCAGGGCTGGATTATTTTCATAACGAGCTTGGACCAAGGTGGAAACCGCCTTTGGTGATGAAACAGCTCGTTCAGGCCGGCCGCCTGGGGAAAAAGGTCGGAAAAGGCTGGTACGATTATTAGTCAGCCAACAAAGAGAATTAGCCGTAAACCACAATCTGTGGTTTACGGCTTTTAATTTAATGTAGAAGATTTCTGACTTTACTATTGTTTCAATTGTATACAACAAAGTGTCATAAGAACTAGCATAGTATATCAGATATATACAAAAAGACCGGACAAATCACCTTAAAACGCAAAAGAACGGTGTTATTCGTGGTCAGGCAGCAATTGGCACGACACTTGCTATATAAGTGGGTGAGTCTTGATAAAATTTAAGATATTGTAGGAGGCATAAAAAATGGGAATTGGAACTTATGAAACGTATGTTAATCGCCTTGCGAAAATGAAGCCAAACGTTTATATGGATGGCAGGAAGGTAGACAGAACGGGTGACTTTATGAGAGGTGGTCTTTATGTCATTAGACAGACTTTTGACTGCGCAAATGACCCTGTTTATGAGGATGTATGTGTTGCTACCTCTCATCTTACAGGCGAAAAAATTAACCGCTACACCCACATTCATCAGAGCACCGATGATTTGCTAAAAAAGCAGCTAATGACCAGACTTCTCTGTCATAGAGTAGGCGGCTGCATTCAACGATGCATGGGAAATGATGCTCTCAATTCTCTGGCTGTGGTGACCTATGATATGGACCAAGCCCTTGGAACGGAATACAACAAGAGATTCCTTAAATACTTAGCCTATTCCCAGGAGAACGACCTTGTTGCCAATTGTGCGCAAACGGATGTTAAGGGCGACAGGCTGAAGCGTCCCCATGAACAGGCAGATCCTGATCTGTATGTCAGGATAGTAGAAGTCAAACCGGATGGCATCGTCGTTAGAGGCGCCAAGTGCTGTAACTCTATCGCACCCTATGCAGATGAAATCATTGTGACGCCAACCCGCTTTATGTCTTCAAAAGATGCGGCCTATGCCGTTTCCTTTGCTCTCCCCGGTGACTGGCCAGGCGTTAAGCTTATTGCTGCTCCAGGCCTCCAGCATGCACGCCATAATATTAAAGCTCCCTGTGCCGATGTTGGTGACGTTGAATCAATGACTATTTTTGATGATGTTTTTGTGCCAAATGAGCGCGTATTCATGAATGGTCTGGAAAACCCCGGTGTTGTCCAATATGCCGGTTACTTGGCGCTAATGTTTGCCCATTTCCACAGACATTCCTATACAGGCTGCAAAACGGCTGTATCAGAAGTGCTTGCCAGCCAGGCAGCACTGGTAGCTGAAGTCAATGGAATTGAAAAAGCTGATCATGTTAAAGAAAAGATTTCTCACATTATTGGTACGGCTGAACTCGTTTTTGCTGCCGGCCAGGCCAGTGCCTACCGGGCAGTGAAATTTCCCTCAGGGTCAATGGTACCGGACGAAGTATTGACAAATGCGGGAAGGCGGATTGCCGGCGAGGAAATTTACAACGAATATAAAATTCTTGCCGATTTAGCAGGCGGCATCAGTGCTACTTTACCGATGGAAAAAGAATTCTATTCAGAGGAAGTGGGTTCGCTGGTTAACAAGTATATGAGGAGAAACCCCAATGTTTCTGCTGAAGACACTCACCGTTGCTTCCGGATGGTAGAAAATCAGTTGTGTTCTCAATTCTCAGGTACACAGATGGTAGCGGGCTTGATGGGGGGCGGTTCCCCTCAGATGGAAACCATCGCAATGATGGGTGCCTATGACCTGGAAGCCTTAAAGAACATTGCCAAATATATTTCCGGAATTAATAAAGAGCTTCCTCGCTATGAACGGCCGACAGTTACGCCACGGCGCATGCTGGATAAGTTTAAAAAATTTGAGAAAAAGGATTAAGCCTTACTAGTATCGATCCGCATAGCTGGCAGCAAGCGGTTGGTTATATAACCGAGAAAGCTGTTTTACACTTGACAGCCGAAGGCGTGCTCCTGGTGTTGACTTCGAAAGAAATAGTTTCAGGATTGACCGGGGGAAGTTGCAAAAGCAATTACCTCCGGACAAAAATTTATGTAGAAAAGAGATGATAATCAGGATGACGATTAAAAAAATTGGTGTCATAGGTGCAGGGGCAATGGGAGGCGGTATTGCACACGTTGCAGCGCTGAAAGGGTTTGAAGTAGTGCTTTGTGATGTGGAGCAGCGGTTTGTTGACGGTGCCATTGCACGTGCTGCTGCTCTAATGGATAAAAATATTGCAAAACAGAAAATGACGGAAGAAGAAAAGCAAGCAGTATTACAACGCATTACCACTACTACCAATATCGAGGATTTCGCTGCTGTTGATTTTGTTATTGAAGCGATAATTGAAGATTTGGCGATTAAGCAAAATACTTTTGAGCGACTGGATAAAATTTGCCGGCCCGAAGTCATTCTGGCCAGCAATACCTCTTCTATGTCGGTTACCGTTATAGCAGCTGCCACATCCCGTCCTGACAAGGTTGTAGGCATGCATTTTTTCAATCCTGCTCAAGTCATGCGGCTGGTAGAGTTGATCCGGGGCTATAGCACCAGTGATGAAACAATAAAGACAGTGACTGAAGTTGCTCAAACTTTGGGTAAGGTTACGGTAGAGTCAAAAAAAGACACTCCTGGTTTTATTGTAAACCGTGTTTTGTTTGCTCAGTTTCTGGAGGCTATCCGCATGGTAGAAGAGGGAGTGGCTACTCCTCAGGATATTGATACGGCTGTTACACTAGGGCTAAATTACCCTATGGGTCCCTTCCAACTCATGGACAGCATTGGTGGAATTGATTTGACGGTCAAAATAGCCGATTATTTTTACGATGAAACGAAAGATGCAAAATGGAATGCTCCCCATACCCTAAAATCACTTCTACGGGCCGGCCGTCTTGGCAAAAAGACGGGCGCCGGCTGGTACAACTATGATAAATAGGGGTTAATGGACTTTTGTGTTTGGTAGCAATGGAAGCGAAAAGGGGACAGCCCCCTTTTTCTTGTAGATGTCTGTGTCACTGGAACCGTCCCCGTGACAGGGTGCTTTGTTTGTCTTTGTTTCCGTTTTTTTCGGCCCTTCTGGAAACAGACCTAGCCTTGTTTATACTTTTGTGGCGATGACAAAAGTATAAACGGGGCTTTTCCATTTGCCAGGCAAATTAAGTGTATAAAATGTATACAAAAGAAATGAGTCCTCTTTTCTGTGTATCAGCAGCAAAAAAACAGGGGCGTTATAATCAAATATTATTCTTTTTGTGCATAAGCGATGGCCAAAGAAGGTATTTCCTAATTTTTTCAAATGCTGATACGCTTAATTCTGAAAGTTCTGGAAGTAATGAATTCTTCATTATTTCCAGGACTGGAGTAAATAACAGACAGCAAGAGGTGGCTAATGAGTATTAAGAATTTTGATATGGTAAGCGCGCAACTTAAGAAGGCTAATACCTGTAAACGTGTTGTACTGGTCGGAGCAGAAGACCGTCATTCCCTTGAGGCGGTGATGATGGCGCAAAAAAACAACATCGCTCAACCTATTCTAATAGGAGACAAAAAGATAATCCTTTCGCATCTCGATGAGTTAGGCTATTCTTTACGATTGGTCACTATTATCAATGAGCCTAACCTGGAAACCTGTTGCCGGCAAGCTGCTCAATTAATCAATTCCGGTGATGCAGACTTCATCATGAAAGGAAAAATTGAAACCTCCAGTTTGATGAAGGTGCTTTTGCAAAAGGAAAACAACTTGCGAACTGGCCGGATTATGTCTCATCTTGCTTTTCTGGAAATACCTACTTACCATAAACTGTTTGCAGTAACGGATGTAGCCCTTAATCCCTATCCCAATTTGGATCAAAAACGGCAGATGATTGAAAATGCTGTTATTACTTTAACTAAAATGGGAGTTAAGCAACCTAAGGTGGCGGTCATGTCATCAGCTGAAGAAATCAATCCCAAAGTACCGGAGAGCCTGGATGCCAATGAACTCAAAATGATGAATCAACGGGGAGCGATCACAGATTGTATAGTAGATGGACCAATCTCGTATGATTTAGCCATTAGCAAAGAAGCGGCAGAACTCAAAAATTACAGCAGCCCCGTAGCAGGTGATGTGGACGTAATGGTTGTTCCGAATATTACTGCCGGCAATTTGCTTGCCAAAGCACTTGTTTATTCGGGAGGTGCCAGAACTGCCGGTTTCGTGGTAGGTGCAAAAGTACCGATTATTCTTACTTCAAGGTCGGCTACGACAGAAGATAAGTATATGGCAATTATTTTAGCCGCTTGTGCCAGTTAATTAGAGGATGGGAGAGATTTAATATGACACAGACCATAAGAATACTTGCTATTAATCCAGGTTCAACTTCAACAAAAATTGCTATATTTGAAAACGAAGTAGAAACATTCCGGCAAAATATTGAACACCCCAGCTCTGAAATAGCAAAATATAAATCAGTTGCCGACCAGTATGCCTTAAGAAAAGAGGCAGTTTTATCTTTTCTGGCTGCAAACAATTTTGACAGTAACGATCTATCGGCAGTAGTTGCCAGAGGAGGATCCTTGCCACCGCTGCAAGGCGGGGCATACCGGGTTAATGAGGCGATGATCGACCGGTTAAGACACCGGCCTACTTCAGAACATGCGTCCAATGTAGCGGCAATCATTGCTTATGAAATTGCCTCCCCTGTTCATATACCGGCCTATATCTACGATGCCATTTCTGTCGATGAACTGGAGGCAATAGCCCGGGTAACCGGCATGCCGGCCATTTCACGAACTAGTCTGTGCCATACGTTAAACATGCGGGCAGTGGCTAGAAAGGTGGCAACAGCACACCAAAAGGAATATAACGATCTCAATTTAATCGTCGCTCATCTTGGCGGCGGCATCACCGTCAGTTTGCACCATAAGGGAAAAATGATTGACATTGTTTCAGATGATGAAGGACCTTTTTCTCCGGAAAGAGCGGGGCGGGTCCATTGCCGCCTACTCATTGACCTATGCTATTCCGGTAAATATGATCACCAAACAATGCGCAAGATGCTGCGGGGAGCAGGTGGTTTAGTTGCCTATCTTGGCACAAACAGTGCCATAGAAGTGCAGGAAAGGATCAGTAAAGGCGATAAAGAAGCGGCATTGATCTACAATGCCATGGCTTACCAGATTGCCAAAGCGATTGGTGAGCTGGCTACTGTGGTGAAAGGACAAATTGACGGTATAGCATTAACGGGAGGACTTGCCTATTCAACAATGCTTACAGCGTGGATCGGTGAGCGTGTTAAATTCCTTGCACCTGTATCCGTTGTTCCCGGTGAAAACGAGCTTGAATCACTGGCCTTGGGAGCAGGACGCGTTTTACGCGGTGAAGAACCGGCTCATGAATACGATCTCGGGTGAACAAAAATAGTGAAGAAAAATTTGAACGCACAAATTGAGCACCTTGACCATTTGCGAGTAACCACGTAGAAAAAAGGGAGGATATTTGGAATGGACAATACTATCCAGTATCCACGTTTTCGGTGGGTAATTCTAGGAGTGATTCTTGTTACATCAGTATGTTCTGCAATGATGCTGATCTCAGTTGCACCATTAATGGGGGTGGTAGCCAAAGATCTTGGAATTGATCTTGGTAGGGCTTCGTTTTCTTTTATGGGCCTGCATTTCTTAGCTACTGCTTTGAGCTGTGTTGTATCAGGGTTTCTTATTGACCGCTTTGGCTTATACCGGGTACTTATGTGTAGCTTAGTAGGATTAGCAGCATCAAATGCCTTTTTGCCGGTGATTGGGCATAGTTTCGAAGGAGTTCTTGCTGTGCGGGTATTGGAAGGCGCCTTTTGTGCCCCCATTATTGTTGCCGTTGGACCGGTGGTTGCGACGTGGTTTCCAATTAAGGAAAAAGGAATGGCTAATGGACTTCAATCAGTTGCAATCTCACTGGGAATTATAACCGGTCTGGTAGCTGCACCGGCATTAGCCGAAGCAGCCGGCAGTTGGCAGAGTGGAGTGGCCTGGCTTTCAGTATTGCCGATACTGGCATTGCTATTTGTACTGTGGGTGGCCAACAGCTCCTATGCTCAACCGGCAGTACCAACTGAGCTTAACTCAGGCTCAATCAACCAGTCTGCAAATGTCGAAGAGCATTATTTTAAACAAGCTCTGGGCAAGATCGGCTTCTGGGCAGGAGCACTGGCTTACTGTTTTGGTTCCTGGACCCAGCAGGCCTTTAACGACCTGACTCCAGGTTATTTTGCAGTTGAGGCACCTGTAGGCGTTGGCTTGGGGGCACTAATGGCTGGAAAGATTATGTCGATTGTTATGCTGGCAGGTATAGTTGGGTCACTGCTCGTAGGAGTTTTTGTTGACCGGGTTTTCAGAGGAAATGCCAGACCTGTGATATTACTCGGTTTTGTTATGGTGGCTATTGGCTGTACGGCTATCAAATTTCCTGCTGTTTATGGGAATCAGGTTCTTCTTACGGGAAGTTTGATTTTGGCAGGTGTAGGTACCCCCTTTATTATGCCTAGCGTGTTAACTTTTGCTACCAGTAGTTTTCCACCGTCCATCGTTGGCAGGGTGGTGGGAATATGGGCCGGTATGGGATTATTTTCGGGATCAGTTGCCGTCATGGTTGGTGCTGGCGCTTTGCACAATACCGGCAATTATCAGCTATCAATCATTATTGTAGGTATCATGGCCATAGTTGGGTTTCTAATCTCACTATTCATTAGTAAACCGGAGTTTATCTCGGAAAGTTCGGCACACTCCGCCTACGGTAAGGTTAGAGAAGTTTAGCGGCAGAGGGAAGTAAATAAAAAAAGTTGCCTTTACCAAGTGGCAGTAAAGGCAACTTTTTAAATTACACTAGCTTCGGAAAATAACTGGAACATAGTTTGTCCTTATTTGCGTCAAGTTCCTTTAAAAAAGGCAGGATTGCAGGGTTGGAACTAGTCTTTTTCCAGACTACGACAACATCAAAACGGCACTCATTGCCATTCAAATCAATATAACGAATATTGGGACTGGCGTACACTTGGGTGTGCCTTGGCAAAATAGTAATTCCTAAGCCTATTTCAACCATCAGCAACAATGTATCCAGCCGGGATAACTCGGAAGCAATGGTTGGCGTAATACCTCTGGACTGGTAGATCTTCAAAACATGTTCATGGCCATCTAAAAATTGATTCCTGCTGAGAATGAGTAAGGGTTCCTGGGCAATTTGAGTAAGATCAATACTGGTTGCGTTGGCTAAAGGGTGGTCATGGCGGACGACAGCAGAAACAACATCGCAGTAGAGCGGCTGGCAATTTAACTCGACATCGTTATTCACTCCCACCGAGAGCATAAAACCAATATCTATTTCATTTCGCTTAAGGGCGTAGATAAGTTCTTTGCTATAGTCAAAAGAGAAGAGCTGCAGCTCTATATTTGGCTGGATGCGGTTAAATTGAACAGCAAAGGGGGCTAAGAAGCGTTTGGCGGCAGCGTCTAAAAAGCCGATTTTAACACAACCGGTCAGACCGGAGGCGGCAAGACGTATTTTTTGAAGAGCCTCTTCATAGCGAGCGAGGATTGCCCGGGATTCTTCCAGCAGCAGTTGCCCCATTGTTGTCAGCTGCACTGAATGTTTAGTCCGGGTAAACAGCTGTACGCCTAATTGCTGCTCCAGATCGGCTATATGCCTGCTGAGCACCGGCTGAGCAATATATAATGATTTAGCTGCTTCGCTAAAGTTTAAGCGTCCAGCCAGAGCGATAAATTCGCGCAATTGTCCAAGATCCATGAAACCTCCTGGAATTACATCGTTGAAGTGCAAGAATTTGGTTATTACTGCATTGCCAGTTAATTCTGTCTTTTATTATACTACAGCATTTTTGTTTTGAAAACATACTGGCAGCAGTGTTTGTGAATGTTGTTACAAGCTTAGAATTTAATAAAGTGGAAATACAGTGACACAAATTTCTGACGTCTTGGTAATACTTGTTGTGCATAAGCAGGTTCCGTAACCAGTATTTCCGTTTCTCAGCAGATTGTACTACCATTTAAATCGAGGTTAAAATTAGTAAATTTAGAAAAATAAAAAAATGAGGTGATAAGATGAAAAAGATTGAACTAAAGGATGTCAAACCTTATGACGCTCCCAAGCATTTTAATATGTCGGCCTTACGGCTCCACGGAAGAGCGGAGAGCGGCACAAAAAATCTCTTACTGGGACTGTCCCACTTTCTCCCGGGAGGAGGGGCAGAATATGATGACGGTCCTATTGAGAAGATTTATTTTGTGCTCCAGGGCGAGGTCACCATTATTACCGACAAGGAAAGAATTGTTTTAAGATCTTGGGATTCCATCCATATCGGCCCTGGTGAGGGACGGGAAATCATCAATGAAACCAACATGCCAGCCAGCATGCTGGTTTTCGTAAGCCTACCGGATGCCTAACAGCAAAACTGCTTAAACAGTATCTATCATAAGGATGTGAAACAAATGGAAGATGTTTTTTCTTTAAAAGGCAAAAATGCAATTGTTATTGGCGGAGCAGGCGGGATTGGTCAATCCATCGCCAAAGGTCTGGCCTTTTACGGTGCAAATGTGGCTATTGCCAGTAGAAAGTTAGCAGGCCTAGAGCAGGCAGCACAGGAAATCAAAGAAGAAGTTGGCAAAGACATAAAAATATTCCAAGTCGATTCCAGTGAAGAAGGCAGTATTAAAGAATTGGTTGCTGCTGTTGCTGCCGACATGGGTAAAGTCGATATTCTCGTTAATTCCCAGGGCTATAATGTTAAGCATAATGCGCTGGAGTTTCCCATGGATGAATGGGATGCTCTGTTCAAAGTCAATGTCAAAGGCGTCATGATGTGTTGTAAAGAATTTGCAGCTGTTATGAGTAAACAAAATTACGGAAAGATCATTAACATCTCATCTGTCCGTGGCAGCCGGGCCTGTGGCGGCGGTAATGCTGCCTACTGTTCCAGCAAAGGGGCACTGGATATGATGACACGTACGCTGGCAGTGGAGCTGGCTCCCTACAATATTACCGTTAATGCCATCGGTCCTGCCCTTACTGAAACCAAAATGGTTGCCAGCTTTTTGGCAAAAGATCCTGGCGGCAAGGAAAGGTATGCTAAATCCATTCCATTGGGCCGCATTGGTTATACCGATGATATTATCGGTGCTTCCGTATTCTTGGCTTCTGCAGCATCTAGCTATGTTACGGGCCAAGTCATTTATCCTGACGGTGGACTTACGGCCATTGGATAATACAGCAACAACCCTAATCCTGTGTATATTGGCGGGTTAGTTTTAAGGTTGTACTTGTTATAGAGAATTTCTACAATTTCGGGAGGTTATATAATGGGTAAAATTAAGATGGTAGATTTGACACATCCCTTTGGCCAGGGAACACCGATGTGGCCGGCAGGGGATGATCCTCATTCCATTAAAATCCAATATATGTCTAAGCACGACCGGTTGACTCAGTTATTTTATGGCTATCACATGCACATTGGCACACATGCTGATTCTCCTTCCCATGTGATCCAGAGAGGCGCCCATACTCATGAACTGCCGCTGGAAAACTATTATGGTCCCGGTGTTGTGCTTGATATTCCTAAAGGAAAGTGGGGGATCATTACACCGGAAGATTTGGAAAATGCCACTCCCAAAATTGAAAAGGGCGATATCGTTATCATTCATACCGGCAGTCACCGCGACTGGGGTCATAATGACGATTACTTTGCTTATGGGCCGGGACTCAATGCAGATGCTGCTAAATGGCTGGTACAAAAGGGCGTAAAGGGCATGGGCATTGATTGTCAGGCACTTGACCATCCCTGCGCGACCTATATGGTTGACCATGGAGTTGGACCATTCGTGCCCCGTTTGATAGAACAGTATAAAAAAGAAACAGGCAGATATCCGAAGGAAGACCATCCCGATTGGGAACCGGTACATACAATCCTGCTCTCTAACAATGTTATGGGCTTTGAAAATGTAGGGGGAGACATTGAAATGGTTGTCGGTAAGCGCTGCATCATTTCTGCACTGCCCATGAGGTGGTATATGGGAGATGGCTCTTGGGTCAGAATGGTAGCCTTTATCGACGAAGATGAAATCAATCCCAATGTAAAACCTAGAGAATATAAGTACGGCACGTACTAAATTACTGTTTAGTAACATTCATGGGGAGTCCTGGAACAGCAGCTCGTTTCAGGACTTTCTTTGTAAACGTGAGCAGGATCGCATTGGCAATGCAGAAAGGAGCTTCTATGAAGGCTAGTGAAATTCAAAAATGTACCTGTTTGGGAGCCGGGATTATCGGGTCCAGCTGGGCTACCAATTTTGCGATGCGCGGCTACGCTGTTTGCGTATGTGACATCAAACCGGAGCAATTGGCTGAGGCAAAGAAAAACATCGCAAATAATCTTGACTTTCTTGTGAGCAAGGGGATTTTGACAGCAGAGGCTTCTCTGCAGGCTCAAGGAAGGGTTACTTATTCAACCAGCGTAAAGGATGCGGTAAAAGATGTTCAGTTTATTCAGGAATCAGGTCCCGAAAATTATGAAATTAAGCAGCACCTGTTAGGTGAAATTGAAAAATATACTTCCTCTGAAACGATTGTTGCCAGCAGCACCTCAGGATTGCTGATAACGGAAATTGCTAAGTTTGCCAGTCATCCTGAGCGGTGTATTGGGGGCCACCCCTATAATCCTCCTCATCTTATTCCGCTGGTTGAAATAACGAAAGGGGAAAAATCCGGTACAGAAGCAGTAAAATGTGCCTTTGACTTTTACAATTTGCTTGGAAAAGAACCGGTTGTATTGCATAAAGAAACGTTAGGCTTTATCGCCAATAGACTGCAGCGGGCGATAACCCGGGAAGCCACCGATCTTGTCATGCGCGGCGTATGCTCAGTAGAGGATATTGATAAGGCGGTACTTTACGGACCCGGTCTGCGGTGGGCAATTTTAGGCCCCAATCTGGTCATGCATCTCGGCGGCGGAGCACAGGGAATTAAAGGCCTTATTACGCATATTCGCGATTCAGGCAATTTATGGCTGAAGGATATGGCTGACTGGACCCAAGAGCCTGAAGACTGGGCTGATATGGCCCAGGAGGGAGTGCTTCAGGAAATAAAAAATCGTCCGGCTGAGCTTGGGAGAACAACAGCAGAGATTGCCGAATTCAGGGACAACATGTTGATTGCGTTGTTAAAGCTCCATAAAAAGCTATAATTTAAGTTTATATCTAGAGGTGAAACATGGATAAAGTCATTATTACAGCAGCACTAACCGGTGCCGTAACTCCGAAAGACGCCAATCCCCATATTCCCTTGACTCCTCAGGAAATTGCCGATGATGCTTACCAATGCTGGCAGGCCGGTGCGGCAGTTGTCCATTTGCATATGCGTGATGATCACGGCTTCGGGACAATGGACAAGGAAAAATTTAAAGAAACGGTAGGGCTTATCAAAAGCAGGTGCGACCTGGTAATCAACCTAACTACTTCGGGAGATTCCCGTGCATCAGACGAAGAGAGAATGCTCCATCTCACGGAAATCAAGCCGGATATGGCCTCTTTTGATGCCGGTACCTTCAACTGGATGCCTGCCGGCGTATTTATGAATTCTCCCCAGTTTTTGGAAAAAATTGGCAAAGTAATGTTAGAAAATGATGTAAAACCGGAACTGGAGATCTTTGATTCCGGCATGATCCACAATACGGAGTATTATATAAAAAAAGGCGTTATTGCATCGCCGCCGCACTATCAATTCGTTCTCGGCGTACTTGGCGGAGCAATGGCCACGGTTGATAATCTGGTTTATCTGAAAAACTTATTGCCAAAGGACGCAACCTGGTCAGCTTTTGGCGTCGGCAAAGCGCATTTGCCTATATTGTATGCGGCAATTGCTCTTGGTGGGAATGTCCGCGTAGGCCTTGAGGATAACATCTTCTATGCTAAGGATAAGCTGGCTACGAATGCTGAATTAGTGGCCCGGGCTGCCCGGCTGATCAAAGAAGCCAATAAAGCAGTTGCCACTCCGGCTGACGCCCGAAGGATTCTGGGACTTAAGAGTGCCAAGTAATCATTCAGGGGATAAGAAGTTGTCACCAATGTATTTTTACGTTATAACGGGAGGAACAGAAAATGAGAGAAGCTGTAATTGTTTCTGCAGTACGAACTCCGGTGGGGAGATGCCGCGGCGTTTTGGCATCCGTACCTGCCCATGAGCTTGGGGCTTTAGCAGTAAAAGAAGCGGTCAAACGGGCTAATATCAATCCTGACGAAATTGATGATATTATCTTTGGTAATCTTATGAACAGTGAGATTAATAATATGGCACGCATGGTAGGCTTGAGTGCCGGATTGCCGATTAGCGTACCGGGCGTTACGCTGGATAGACAATGCGGAGCGGGATTAAATGCAATCGCCTATGCAGCAATTTTGATTCAGGCCGGCTATGGCGATATAATGGTTGCCGGTGGTGTGGAAAGCGATTCCACCAGATGCTATATTATGGAAAAACCTACTGCTCCCTATCAGGTAATGCCTCCCCAGTGGGCCCAAATTCATACAGCTCCGGGCGCAATGAATCTTCCCATGGGTATGACAGCCGAAAATCTGGCTGACCAATATAGCATAACCCGCCAGGAGTGTGATGAATTTGCCGTACTTAGTCATCAGAAAGCAGCCAAAGCCTGGGAAACTGGCAATTTTGCAGAGCAGGTAGTTCCTGTTGAAGTTTCTCTTGGCAAAGGAAAAATCACGCTTGTTACCAAAGACGAGACGGTAAGGCCGGAAACCTCTCTGGATGGGTTGGCGAAACTTCCGGCGGCCTTTAAAAAAGGTGGAATTGTTACAGCCGGCAACAGTTCTCCTATGAGTGATGGTGCCGGTGCAGTCGTGGTCATGGAAAAAGAGAAAGCGAAATCACTTGGATTAGAAATATTGGCCAATTTTAAAAGTTATGCTGTCGCTGGTGTTGATCCTGCCATTATGGGTATCGGACCGGTGGCTGCAACACGCAAGCTATTTGCTAAGACCGGAATGACCATGAAGGATATTGATCTTATCGAAATGAATGAAGCCTTTGCCGCTCAGTCTATCGCTTGTATCCGTGAATTAGAGATTGACAGAGAGAGGCTGAATGTCAACGGCGGAGCCATTGCATTAGGACATCCGTTAGCAGGCACCGGCGGAATTCTTGTAACAAAAATGATCTATGAATTGAAACGGCGTAATTTACAAACCGGCCTTATTACCTTTTGTATTGGCGGCGGTCAAGGGATAGCGGCCGTTATCGAGAGAGAGTAGCCGCGAGTCCTTTATTTTAATAGTACGCATATAAAAACCGGTCGTGTCGTCACGTCCGGTTTAGTATTTTAGGGTAAGTCGTGTATCTGGTAATACTTATTTAGCATAAGAGGCTATTTAGGTAGTATTTCTCTTTGTCCACCATTTGTATTACGATTAATATTGTGAAATTCCGAAAATTTGAACAGTATCTGATTTGGTAGAAATAATGCGTAAGGTGCGTTGACCGTTGGCAAGCTCTTAGGCATTATCAAAAAATAAAAAAGGTGGGAAAAAAATGAGAAAAGGTCTTATTGCCAAGGTAGTAGTAGGGATTTTTTGCTGTGCTAACCTGGTTTATGCTGCTGCTGATCCTTTCAGCGATGTACCGGCTAAACACTGGGCCTATGATGCCGTAAACAAATTGGCCAAGGCCGGCATTGTTACCGGTGACGGCGACGGTGCCTTCCGTGGCGACCGCACAATGACCCGTTATGAGATGGCGCAAATCGTGGCTAATGCTATGACAAAATCGGACAAGGCTGATGCAGAAAACAAAGCTCTTATTAGTAAATTAACAAATGAATTTGCTGATGAACTGAAAAGCTTTGGTAAAAGATTGGATTCGTTAGAGAAAAAACAGAGCTCAATAAAATTTGACGGTTGGTTCAAGTACCGCTATGAGCATACCAACTATACTCCTAGCAATCCGGCTAACGGCTATACTGGTTCTAAGGTAAAGACCCGTAACGAAATCTGGCTCAATATTCAAAATCAATTTGATGGCAAGACTTATTTTGAAGGCAGTATCCAGAATGAAAGTGCTGATGGTACTCGCTATGATGCTGCCACTAATTCCTGGACCAATGGAGATGCTGAGATGCAAGTGAAAAAGGCATTCATTGGTTACAAGGCGGGCCAGACAGAAATTGCTGCCGGACGATTTTTCCCGACTATCGGTAAAGCTACACTTTTATCCACGCCCATGATGGACGGCGCCAGAGTAACTTTTGGAAATGAAGTTAAGACAACCTTGTATGCTATTAACTTTTATGGGGCCGATATTAACTACCAAGCTGCCGATGTACAGTTTAACTTGAGTAAAGCAACTAATATGTCGCTGGCCTACTTAGGTTCGGATAATAAAAAGATAGTTCCCGGTATGACAATTTATAAGTCTGCAGCGATAGGAATCGAGTCGAAAGCCACTCCGGAAATTACAATCAGCAGTGAGTATAGCGTTAATAAAAGTGATTTTGCAAAATTTAAATCCGGACTAAGTAATCCATATGCGTACTTCATAAAAGCTCAATATAAAGGTGCCAATCCATTCATCACAGGTTCAACTGGCTTCTCAGTTCAGTATAGAAAGGCCGTGCCTGGTTTTGACATCATGGCTAATGCTGCACCACCTGCCTGGAATTCTGCTTATGCATGGACCAATCCCTCTGGCGGTGGCTCGGCAGATGACCTAAAAGGCTTTGAATATGGTATTGAAACAACTCTCGCACATCGCCTGATGTTTTCGGCAGCCTATTGTGATTTTAAGACTTTCGATAATATCAGCAAAAAGCTTACTACTGCCCAGTTCTTCTATATCTTCTAGTCTTGAGTAAATAGTTATTAGGTTATCATCATTAGATCCCGGTAATTCGGGATCTAATGATGAATGGCCTTTTTAGGTTGCATATTCTATCCGTATGGGAGGCAGCACTTTGAATGAGTTAGATATTGCAATTGCTGCGACTGAGATTATAAAGGCATCAAGTACGATTGATTGTAGTGTGATGGTAATAAACGACCAAGCCATCATTGTGGCATTTTTACCAGCTGATTATATGTTGCATTTATCATTACTGCCAAAACCAGGAGATCGAATTCCTATGGGAAGCGCTATCTGGCAATGTTTAGAGACTAAAAGACCAAGTATCACGATTCTACCCAAAAGTGAAATAGGAATTAAGCTAAAACAGCGAAGTTGGCCGGTCTTTGATGATCATGGTAAGATACTTGGCGTTGTTAATACGTCAGTAAGTATGGATATGCAAGATGAAATTCACACCATTGCAAAGCTGCTTGCTGCTACTACGACGGAGATGAAAAATGCTACGGAACATTTAGAGACAACAGCAACGCGCCTGGCCGCAGATTTGGATAAAGTGAGAACAGGCAGTGAGAATGTTCTCTCCAAAATAAACAAGACTGATGATATTTTAAAGTTTGTTAGTGATGTAGCTACAAACTCCAACTTGCTTGGCTTAAATGCAGCAATTGAAGCCGCACGGGCTGGCGAACAAGGAAAAGGATTTGCTGTTGTAGCAGAAGAAATTAGGAAAATGGCGGTTAATAGTGCAAATTCTGTTAACGAAATAAAAAGGATTCTCCAGGATATTCATAATGAAACAACAATTGTTGTCAAAACAATCATAAGCACATCCGAAATTAGTGCCCAACAAGCGGCCTCTACTGAGGAGATTGCTGCTACCTTGCATTCGTTAGCCGCTACCGCGACTGGCATGGAGAGGATTGCCGAAGTTGTTTAGAAGAATTACATTACAGGAGGAAAACTCTATGAAGAAACTGGAAGCAGATGTTATCGTAATTGCAGCAGGTGCATCAGGGCTAGCAGCAGCAATTTCCGCTGCAGAGCAGGATGCAAGTGTTATTGTTTTTGAAAAAGGCAGTACAGCCGGAGGTGCTGCCAATATGGGTATGGGTCCTCTGGCTGTAGGATCCCACTATCAAAGATCACAAATGGTTGATTTCACTACTGATGAAGCTTTTCAGTTATTTATGAATTATACCCATTGGCGCGTTGACGGACGCTTGGTTAAGAAGTATCTTGATCTTTCTGCTAACACGATTGAGTGGCTGGAAGATATGGGAGTCGAGTTTCTAGGCGCATTTAAATATTTCGAGAAATCCCAGCCAACGTGGCATATTATCAAGGCTTTTGGCAGCAACCGGCCGGCTGAACGGGCCGGTTCGGTGATGGTCAAAGCGATGACTGACCGGGCAGAAGAGTTAGGTGTAAAATTTCATTTTCAGACTCCTGTCAAGAAATTAGTAACTGAGGGGGGAAAAGTAACGGGAGTAATTGCACAGGGTGCCAACGGGGAAGAAATCCAGGCTGAATGCAGTTGTGTGATTGTGGCGACAGGCGGCTTCGGTGACAATCCTCAAATGATCAAAGAGCATATTGGCTTTGACTGGGGAAAAGACCTGTTCTCTTTCCGAATACCGGGCGTTACCGGTGACGGTCTCAAAATGGTGTGGGAAGCGGGCGGCGGGAAAACAGAGGTTTCAATGGAAATGACCTATAATACTCCTGGTGTAACAGACGTATTTAAAACTCTTAGTGAAACCATGCGGCAGCCTAATCTGATGGTTAATTTGGAAGGCAAGCGCTTCTTTAACGAAGAGCTGCTGAATAATACCGTTTATACCGGTAATGCTGTCAGCAGGCAGACCGGACGCTGCGCTTTCACCATTATCGGTGACAGCGTGCTGGAACATTATAGAAAACATGGTTTAGATTATATCACCTTCCCTTATCTGTCATAACCTGAAGATTGTCATTAACCTTGATACCGCCCAGCGTACCATAGCCAGCGGGATAATGTTGCGCAGCATAGTATTTAGGTCCTTTTATGGGTAATAAGTATTTACTGTTTTTGTTAAAAAAGGGATCATATTTATTGCAAATTGAATTATATTCGTCTATGGTATTTTGAAGGTTCTTTGCAGATATTCCTGTCTCTTCTGCCAATTCTTCAATCGA
>Ga0366772_1032_pt1 | contig 25116 bp, 24 predicted proteins | sample BONcelN113001C11_FD_207089 | JGI IMG/M metagenome (GOLD analysis project Ga0366772, IMG submission 207089) | Enriched cells from coal bed in the Powder River Basin, Montana, United States - BONCAT cells N11 rep2 HSBNCT.N11.300.1.C11 ...
CGATAAATACTAAAACAGCCAAAACAGCAAGGATGAGACCGGTACAAGCCAGAATAAACTCCCTGCTCTTAACACCGGGATACAAATCTCCTTGCGGCAGTTCGTGCCACCGCAAAACAAGAACAACCGCTGCGGCCAGTGCAGTCACCAGCACAAAGCCTGCCAATAGGCCGCCTATCCCTTCGTCAGCAAAGGAATGGGTGGAAAAGTCACTTAACATACCGCTCCGTGTTAAGAAGGTGCCGTACAGCACCAGTACAAAACTGCTAATACTTGTGACATATGCCGGTTTTATGCCTGACGGCCGAATACGGGCCAAAAACAGCAAATGTACCAGAGCACCTGCCACCAGCCATGGTACCAGCGATGAATTCTCTACCGGATCCCAGGCCCAGTATCCACCCCAGCCCAGTACTTTATATGCCCAAAATCCACCAATAAAAATACCTGCACCAAGGGCAGCCCAGGAAAATAAAGCCCAGGGAAGAGCCTGTTTCACCCATTGATCATGCTTATTTGATACCAAACCTTCCATTGCATAAGCAAAGGGAACAGCCAGTCCGGCGTACCCTAAAAAGACAACAGGCGGATGAATAACCATCCACGGATCCTGCAGCAGGGGATTAAGTCCGGCACCGTCTAATTGGGGCTCTGCCAGCATCATGAAGGGACTCTTCGCGAGCAGAATAATGAGCAGCATGGCCTGCACAATACTATAAACTGCCATCACTGCTGACGGCAAATCCTTGCGGCGCAGCAGCACCATACCAAACACAACATGAAAAACCAGCCATAACATAAAGGACCCTTCCTGGCCGGCCCAAAAAGCAGACACCTTATAAGCCAGCGACAGCTCCCGGGATGAGTAGCTGTATACATAGGCAAACTGATATTGGTTACTAAGAATAATAACCATCAGATATACGGCAGCAAGGCCAACAAATCCGGCGGAAATGCTATACCAGGTCCGGCCATTATTGTGGCCTGTCTGTCTGTCCCGCCGGGTAATTGTTACTAAATGCTGATTGAAATAATAGAAAACAGCGATACCTGTTGCAATAAGCGCCAAAAAGACAGCGCCAAATCCGACCATTATTTCTTCACACTCCCTTGTGCACTTTGATACTTAGAAGGACACTTTACCAGCAATTTTTCTGCTGCAAACTGACCGTCCCGGTATTTGCCAATAGCCACTATACTAGTAGCATCTTCCATTCCATCAGGCTTAATGCCGCGATAAGATACAAGTGCCTCAACACCGGCTTCATCGCGCAGTACGAATTGTACCAGTTTACCGCCTTCGGCAGTTATCACCTGATCAGTGGCTAATACGCCGCGAACCTGAACATTTCCGGCTATCGACTTGGCCTGAGTAAAGTTTACGTACGGAGTAAGTGAATCTTGAAAAGAAAAGGCGCTAAAAACCACGAACGCAAGAATAGTCACAGTACCGATAACATGACGACGTTTCACAACTGCCTCAGCTCCTTTTCATATTCCGCCGCAGTTTGGTCCTGTCTCTTTTTTTTACAGCTTACCATCCAGGTCAGTACTTTTGCAAATAAAGCGGTGCAAGCGGCCAGCGCAGCCAGCAGGACATAAAGCATACTGTTATCCATGGCGATTTTACCGGCTGAGTTAAGGACTGGTTCAGGATGCAGTGAGAAATAGAACCGGGGAATGATGAATATGAGAAAAGGAACGGTCAGGCTGGATAGCAGCGCATAAACTGCTGCTATTTTAGCACGCTGCTCCTGCTCTTCAATAGAAGATCGCAACGCCAGATAAGCCCCATAAATTAATAACAATATAAAAACAGTAGTCTGCCTGGGATCCCAATTCCAATAAGCGCCCCAGGTGAGTTTTGCAAAAACAGCGCCGCTGACGGTAGCTGACAGACAAAACAGCAAGCCTAGCAAGGCCGAGGCAGATCCCCACCAATCATACAGGATATTACGTGTTCGCAAATACTGAACAGCACACCCCGCGGAAATAAGAAAAGCAATTACTGACACCCACGCCACCGGGATATGAAAAAAAGCGATACGCACCAGATATCCCAGCCCTTGTGCCGGCGGTACGATATAAAAAACGGCATAAAGAACTGCTGCACTCCACAAAGCTAAAACTCCATTTAGCATAACAACCTCCTGCTAGTCATACCAAAGATAGTCAAATAATATTGATGCAGCAATAAACAGTACCAGATCATAGCCAGCCATAAAGAACAGTTCTGTCAAGCCAGGCACAGTGTGGCTAAGCACCTTGGCTGTTGCACTGATTACTGCCAAAAACTGGGGCAATAAAATGGGAAAAGTCAGAACAGTAAACAGTGCACTTTTCCCTTGGGTTTTCGCTACCATCGCTGCTGTTACGGTAGCGGCAGCTCCAATTCCTACATCGCCTAAGAAAAGTATCAGGCTAAGAGAAAAACCCAGGCGGATATCTACATTTAAAAAGATAATAAACAACGGAATAATTAGAGCGGTAAGCGCCAGCAGCATGACTATATTAAATAGTAACTTTCCAAATATGACGGCCTGAGCACCCATATACAAACGCAAGGTGAAGATAGTTCCGGTTTCCTGCTCTTGCACAAAAACGCGGGACAAGCCAGCCATTGCACAGAAAAACAAAATAATCCATAACAGCACAGCGGCCAGTTCCGGCGTTAGTGACGTACCGGCAATAGCCATACTGACACTTGATAATGTTATCAGGGCAAACATGGCTAAGGCGCTCAAAGCGTAGCGGGTACGCAATTCACAAAGACCTTCTTTATATAGAACAGCCCATAACGCTTTACGCCAGGGTGATTTTATGGCTGGCATATTCTGTCTCCCACCGTTCATTTGATGCAATCACAACTGTCTTTTGTGCAGCAAGCGCATTGGCTATAAACTGACCTACAATATCTTTGCCCTCGGTATCTAAGTTGCTTGACGGTTCATCCAGCAAAATAAGTGGTGACTCCAGGGCCAAAGCTACAGCAATTTTTAACCGTTGACGCATTCCTGTAGAATATGAGCTAACCGGTTTATTGCCTTGCTTTTCCAGACCTACCTGTTTCAGCCAGTGAAGCGCCGCTTGTTCCGTTGCTTCAAGGTTACGGCCATTGAGCAAGAATTGAAGATTCTCCATTGCTGTCAGGGGATGATAAAAAATCACTTCCGGAGACACCATGCCTATGACAGCAGCCTGCTGGTCTGTTTGAAGCTCCCTGCCGTTCGCCACAACCCGGATAGTACCGGAGGATGGCCGCACCAAGCCGGCGATGATTTTGAGAAGAGTCGACTTGCCTGAACCGTTGCGTCCAATTATCGCTAAACATTCTCCAGGCTGAACGAGTGCATTTAATTCTCTGAATAAGTAATGACCGCCATAACACTTTCCTATGTTAACCAGTTCTACCATCATTCTTGTCATGCACCAGGTCCCTTTCGCACCATAATACGTCCTATATTTCGGCACTTTTGCACGTATACCTGTCATTACTTACCATTTTAAGATATATTTAAGAATTACCTGAATTGCGCTACTACTCAAACAGCTTTATACTTAAAGAAAGAACGTATCGTAATAGACAGCAGCAAAGGAGTTTTGATTATGGCCATTGCAAGCATGATTGTACAACCGGCTAATAACCGGATAAACGAGGTGGCAGCTGCTCTGGGCGCCATGTACGGTATTACAGTGCACACTACCACCCCCAAACAAGAGGTTATTGTTATTGTTGAAGCGAAATCACTTGCTGCAGTTGCGGAAATTGCCAAACAAGTGGAGCGTATGACTGATGTATTAGGTGTTTTCCCAGCCTATATTACCACTGCCGATCAAGTGGACGGACAGTGATGAGAGCTAAGCTTTTTCCAGCCGCACTGCACACAGTTTGTATTCCGGCTGTTTTGAGGCATCATCAAAGGCATCAATCGTAACAAAGTTAATCATCCGGGCCATTTCAGTATCATGGAACGGTGCCCATACCAGCCCTGGTCGCGGTTGCCCGCGGCCATTTATTTTGGCCTTCAGGCGGCATTCACCACGGCGGGAAATGATCTTTAGCAGTTCGCCATCCTTCACTCCCAGCTTTTCTGCATCTTCCATATGAATTTCAAGGTACATTTGGGGCATCGCCCGCTTGAGTTCCGGCACATTACCTGTCATGGTGCTCGTATGCCAATGTTCAAGAATGCGTCCGGTAGATAAAAAATAGGGATATTCATTGTCAGGTACTTCGGCAGGTGCCGCATGGGGGCGGGCAAAGATCGCTGCCCGGCCATCGGGTTTACCGTAAAATTTAATTCCTGCCGCAACAAAGGGATCCCACGGCGCGGCATAGCGAATCGATGTTTCCGATCCATTGGCATCAGGCACCGGCCAGGTTAGACCATGTTCCCGGCGTAAGCGGGCATAAGGCGGCAAGTCCATTTTAGTGCCTATGGTACACTTCCGGTATTCTTCCCAAATTTCTTCGTTGTTTTTATAAGAGAACAAGTCGCTATAACCTAGCCTCTTGGCAATTTCAATCAGTGCCCAAACATCCGGTCTAGCCTCTCCCGGCGGCTCAACAGCCTTGGCAATGTGCTGGGTACGCCGTTCACCATTGCCGTATATTCCTTCCTTTTCCATCCACAAGGCCGCAGGCAGGACAACATCAGCTAATTCGCTGGTGCGAGTGGGATGATACGCTTCCGAGACGACTAGAAAAGTCTTCTCCATACCAGCCCGGTACACATTAAGGTTGGGTATGGATTGCCCCGGATTTGTACACATTACCCATAATAATTTTAGGTCACCCTTGGCAGCAGCCCGGAACATTTCTACAGTATGATAACCTGGTTTAGCACTCATGCGGGAAGCATCAATTCCCCAAATTGCCGCTATTTCTTCACGATGCTTAGGATTAGCTACAACGCGGTGCGCCGGTAATAGATGTGATAAAGCGCCCACCTCTCTAACGCTGCCGCAGGCACTAGGCTGGCCGGTAAGGGAAAATGGCGTATTGCCGGGCCTGCAAATTTTCCCGGTGAGCAAATGCAGGTTATGAACTAAATTATTCACCCAGGTACCGCGAATGCGCTGGTTAAGCCCCATACACCAGAGTGACATGGAATTTTTCCCTTTAGCAGCAAACAGACGGGCAGTTTCTCGAATCTGCTCAGCCGGCAGCCCGGTGATAACTGCTGTTTTTTCCGGACTGTAATCGGCAAGGAAATCTTTAAATTCTTCGAAGGACAATTTGTTATCGCCTTGCATAAAAGTGGTATGGTCAGCAACAAAATCCTTGTCCATTAGGTCTTCTTCCATAATGACATAGGCCAGGCTGTTTAACAGTGCCAGATCTGTACCAGGAACAAAAAGCAGCAGCATATCGGCAATGTCGGCCGTTCTCGTTTTACGCGGATCGGCCACAATAACTTTGACATTGGGATTGCTCTTTTTCCGGTCTATTACCCGGGAGTATATAATGGGGTGAGCTTCCGCCATGTTGGAGCCAATAATGAAAAAGACCTCCGCTTCCTCAATGTCGGCATAGGTTCCCATTGGCTCATCCTTGCCAAAGGTGCTGACATAGCCGGCAACAGCGCTGGCCATACAGGTTCGTGGATTGCCGTCAATATTATTTGTACCAATGGCACCTTTGAAGAGTTTATTAGCTACGTAAGATTCTTCAGCGATATTCTGACCGGAGCCATAAAAAGCAACCGAATCTTTCCCATATTGAGCAATTGATTCTTTAAACTTATTAGCAACAAGTTCAAGTGCCTCCTCCCAGGAAGCCTTAACGAATTCTCCGTTCTTTTTAATCAGCGGGTGAAGTAAGCGGTCCTGGGTATTCATAATCTTGGGTAATAATATCCCTTTTACGCACAGTCTGCCTTTATTTACAGCACACTCGGGGTCGCCTTTAACGGCTACAATTTTCCCTTTGGTTACCCCGGCCAATACGCCACAGCCGGTACCGCAATAGCGGCAAACACCTTTGACCCAATTCTCAACATCTTGCTGTGAAGTCGGTCCCTGCATAGATTTACTGCCGGTATTGAATGAACAGCCTGAACTGACTAATGCTGAAGCAACAGCAAATGCTCTAAGAAACTCGCGGCGCGAACAGTCCATTGTATTTCCTCCTGCAAAAGAATGGTAGACTATTTATTCATCTGATCCAGATGACAGCTTATACAAGACTCACGACTCGGTGTGCTAGTATTAACCTTGTCGTTGTGAACCAAGCCGCCGTGACAACTAATACAGGTCATGCCGTTATCAAAGTGTTTGATGGTGTGAGGATTTTTAGCTGCACCGGCTTTTTCTACATTAGTGCTGACTTTCTCCTGGTGACAGCTCAAACAGTTGATATCCTTAGCTTCTGCCTGGGGAGTAATGTTAGTTGCACTAACGTGTATATATAATTCTTTGATTCCTTTTACTTTGGCTTTGACCAGCCCTTTCACCCCCGGCTCGGAGTGACATTCAATGCAGGCAATATTTTTGTGCGATGAATTTATCCAGGTTTGGTGCATTGTCCCCATTTCATGACAAGTACCACAGAACTCGGATTTTGAGGTGTACCCTATCGTCCAGGCAGTAAAGATAAAAAAGAAAACGACGAGACCGGCCATAATCAGCAGATGCCGGCCGGTAAGTTTTTCCTTACCGCTCAATGCTTTCCACAGACTCACAATGCTTTTGACCTCCTTTCTGTTTTTTCCATGAAAAATGTAACGCCTTTTCAGTACACACATCAATACAGGCTCCACAATTGGTGCAATTCAACACATCCAGCAAAGCATCGCTTGCGATGTGTACATTCATGGTGCAAGCAGTCCGGCAGTGTCCACAGTGTGTACATTTAGTCCGATCAAGAGCTACGCCAATCACTCTCCATCTTCCCAGCACGCCATATAACGCCCCGGCAGGGCAAAAATTCCGGCACCATGTTTTTTGTCCAATAAACCATTCAGCAAATACAATAATAACAAGTAGCAGCACTTCAAAACCGGCGCCGAAAACAAAAAGCCGGCTAAGAATCCCAATAGGCGAAATCATGGTAAAAACCGGCAAACTGAAAAACAGTGACAACAGTAAACATCCAGCCAATAAAACATAAGAAAAATAGCTGCTCCCTGCGCTATTTACCTGAGAAGGCTTAATTAGGGCAACCAATTCCAGCAGCGTATTAAGCGGGCAAATCCAACCGCAAAATACCCGTCCCAGCAGCAGTGCCACTACTGCCAAAGGCAGAACTGACCACAACAGCGGCAGCCATAGCTCTTTGCCAGCGAGCGTTACTTCCAGCGCTGCCAGCGGATCAGTCAGTGAAATGGTCAGAAATTGAGCAGAAAGATAAGTGCCAAACCAAATAGGCTTAGTAAACACTAGAGGCAGGAGCAGTACTCCCAGTGCTGCAATTTGAACAGCTTTTCGTACGAAAGACCACTTTTTCATCGCTTACTCCCGTGCCTTCACTGCTATGGATGGCAGTTCGGTAATGCACACCTGCTCGCAAATGCCACAGCCCGCACATACCGCTGGATTAACGACCGGTCTTTTGTAATCTTCTAACAGAATCGCCTGATTATAAAATGGACAGCTCGTGTAACAAATTTTGCATTCATCGCCTTGCCAGGCCAGGCATGTATCGCGATTGATTTGAGCCGTTCCCATATGTGCTTTTTCTTTATCTACCCTTCGTAAAGCGCCGCTGGGACAAAGCTTACTACAATCCATGCACAAATTGCAGGCTCCCTGACGGGGCTGGATATAAGGTGTGCCAATAGATAACCCATGCTCTCCCCGTCCCAGGATAATTGCCTTTTGGGGACATATTTGCGCACATTTCCCGCACCGGATACAGGTAGCTAAAAAGGCACCTGTATCCAGTGCTCCCGGCGGGCGGAGCAATAGTTTTGCGGCTTTGTTTTCATCGTAAAAGCCGGTAAAGAGTAAAGAAGCCAAGCTGCCGAACAACAATCCAATCGTGGCCCTCCTTTCCATACAATCACTCCTGCCTGCTGGGTTTGTTATAAATTTATCATACAGAAAACAGCTTACATGGCACTTACAAAATCATTACAAAAGCATTACATTTATCAGAAAATTAACTAGAAAACAAAAAAGACGTCCTTTCGGACGCCTTTGCTCAATCACATATTAACTACTCACAGGAGAATTTGTATCCCACACCCCAGACTGTTTTAATAAATTGTGGTTCTGACGGATCAGTTTCGATTTTTTCCCGAAGTCGCCTGACATGTACAGTTACCGTATTCTCATCACCCTGATAATCGCTGTGCCAAACTTTATTCAGTAATTGCATACGGGTAAAAACCTGCTGCGGGTTACTAACCAATAACCACAGCAGCTCGAATTCTTTTCCCGTTAAACTGACTAATTTTGTTGCAACAGTCACCGTTCGGGTATTTACATCTATGGATATACTGCCGCAAGTGATGTTGGTACCGTTTTGCAACTGGCGGCGGCCTTGGACGCGCCTGAGTACAGCTTGAACCCGTAAGACCAATTCGGTAGGGCTGAAGGGTTTAGTTAGATAGTCATCTACCCCCATTCTAAGCCCGATAATCCGGTCTAGCTCATCGCCCTTAGCCGATAATATCAAAACAGGAATATGATATTCATCAATGAGAATTTTACCTACATCCAGACCATTGAGTTTGGGCAGCATCAAATCAAGTATCACCAAATCGGGCTGATTGAGTTTTGCTATCTGTAAGGCTTGTTCACCATCGGCGGCTATCCTGGTGTGAAAGCCCTCCTTCTCCAGGCAGTGACAAACAATTTTAAGAATTCTGGCATCATCGTCTACTACTAAGATTTTTTCTCCTGCCACTCATTAACCCTCCTTATATGAATAGGAATAGTAAAGGTAAATACGCTGCCTTGTCCAACAACACTGTTTACCGCTATCGTACCTCCATGAAGCTCGACAAGATTGCGTGCAAGTGCCAGGCCCAACCCGCTGCCCGAATACTCACGTTTTTCTGCATGATCAACTTGCCGGAATTTATCAAAAATATATTGTTGGTCTTCCAGACTGATTCCAATCCCGGTATCGGCAACCGCTACCTGTACGGCTGGGTCCGGTTGTGCCGATTTATCGATAGAAACAGTAAGGCAAATCGTTTTACCTGGAGGAGTGAATTTAATGGCATTACTAAGAAGATTGCCGATTACATGCCTAATCTTCTCTGTATCGGCCATAATAAAGGGCACATCTTCCTCAATATGTACGGTAAATCCAATTTGTTTACGGGTAAGTAACGGCGCAATTGTGCGGGAAACCTCTCCCACGATATGCCGTAAATCTATTTCCTGATAATTCATCCGCACCAGACCGGCTTCAATCTTTGACATATCTAAAATATCATTGATTTGACTTAACAATTGATGACCGCTGTCGAGAATATCTGCCAGAAAATCACGTTGCAAGGCACTTAACGTTTCTCCCTCAGCTAACAATATTTCGGCAAATGCAATAATTGCCGTAAGGGGAGTTCGCAGTTCATGACTCATGACAGCCAAAAACTCGGACTTAAGCCGGTCGGCTTCACTGAGTTTTTCATTCATAGCCATCAACTCTTTTCCCTGTTCAGCCAATTGCAAATTTGCCTTAATCAGCATACGGGTGCGCTCGGACACCTTTTCTTCCAACCCCGTATATAACTGCTGCAGCTTATCCGCCATAGTGTTGAATTCTGTTGCTAAGCTTTGCATTTCGTCATATGTATGAATTTCATTCATCTGTGCCGATAATTCACCGTGACCAATTTTAACCACTTTTTCCGTGAGGGTTTGAATAGGGTTAATAACAATATGTTCCATCAGCAGGTAAATCACGCCAATTGTAATTAGGACAATAAACACAATAAATAGTACCTGCGTTACTATGGTGTCATGCATGTTTTGTTCAAAGAGAGTCATTGGAAAAACAATACTAATCGCTCCGGAGAAGTCACCAGGCGAGTGACCTTCCTTCAAATGGCCGGATACATCCTGAATACCGGCCGGAGAGCCATGACAGGGCATACAGGATTCGTCATAATAGATGGGTACTAAATAGCGAAACACCTTTATCCCATCAATACTATCATAGCCGTATATTTCTGTCATTTGCCGGTTGGCAGCCAATTCTTTCATCAATTGAACTTCAAAATTGTCAGGCTTATTCTCCTGATCTCTAACTTGCGGCCTGGTCTGCTTAAATTTATAGCCCGAGGCTTTATTGAAAATATCGCCTATTCCTTTTCCCACAGCGGCAGGGTTTAAGTGCTTGAATTCATAGTTTCCGTTCGAATCAGAATTGATAGCATCTTGTTGTACCGCAATGAAGGAGCGGGCAGCGATCAGCTGCTGAGCAATAACAGTAGCCTTCTCGCGCATTTCCGCCTCGGCCTGACGCTGACTCATATTTAGATTCCACAGCAGGTTAATTGTCATCATAACAACAATAATACTTGCCATGCTCAGCATAAATCGCCAGCTTAAACTATTTTTAAGTTTCATCAGGATAACCTACCTACAAAGTAATTACAAATAACATAGTATGTTTCCGGATGAAACTAGAAAATTCCTGCAATTTTGAATACAAAAAAAAGGCCCGGTTTTGCCTCACCGAGCCTGCATAGTTATGCCCCCATAAAAAGAGGGACGCCATAATTATACCGCTCTCACTACATAAAGTCATCTTAAAAAAGCAAGTGTTTTGTAATAAACGTAATACTTTTGTAATATAATTTTGTTCTAAATCATTTGTATTCGGTTCTTCAGCATACATTCCAAACAAACAGGCTGATTATTAATGGGTTGGTATAAATGACCGCATGACGAACAGCGTGGTAATTTTGCTGTTATTACCTTGTATCTACCAAGCTGACGGGCACCGGACAACTGTATGGCCTGGGCCGGGCAATGAACCACACAAAGCTCACAATTGCTGCATTTAACAGGTTCATGGTAGATATCCAACTCATCCGTTCGGTCAGTAATTGTGATGGCTTTAGCGGTGCAAAACTTTGCACACATCCCGCATGCCTGGCAGGCATCACTAACTGCAATACCCGAAAAAGCTTGAGTACCTTCCGGTAACAGAGCGGAAGGCGGTGACGACAAAGCTGCTGAAATCAGTTTCTGCCGCTCTAACCGTTCTGCCCTGCCGTCAGTGGGAAATGTTACTTCCCGCACTGTCGAAACTGCTGCACCAAGCATTGCACTGAAAAAGGCCCTGCGGGAAACTGTTTTGTCATTACGTTTTACCGGAACAACTTCCTCACCTGATCGAATCAAACTACTACTATAAAATGACAGTACTCCATTAGCCTGGGTAATTGCATTATCGAGATGAGCCTGTACTCCCGCTTTACAGGTTCTGCACAAGCGGTCATCAATAATAAGCTGCTTGCCATAAGCAAGGGCAACTAAGGCTCTGCTTTCCAAAAAACCCAAACAAGGCCAGGGGCTCTCACTATTTTGTTTTCTGCAGGCAAGCAGCAGCGACGGTTTTTCCACTGCCAGCTGCTCCCACTCCCGATTGGAGTAATGAATACCCGCTACTGCTTCTGTTGGACAAACGGCAATGCACAAGCCACATTGATTGCACAAATTGGCTTGAATTTGCAGTGCCTCATCTATGCAGTTGACCGGGCAGTAATCACGACACTTTTGGCAGTGTACTTTTTTATAGTTATCGTTTAAGCATAATTCCCGGTCAATACGTATCGTTTCTGCCATAGCTATTACTCCCTGCTACCGTAATTCTAAACGGCTATCCTTTTGGATATCCAGTTGCTTTGCTTTGACGATTGCCTGCTCCAGCATCTGCCGGATAGGCAAATGTGTATCAACAGCATTACGTCCTGCTGAAAACATGGTGAAACCGTCACCTCCGGCAGCCATAAAATCGTTTGTTGCTACTTTGTAGTACTTGCTCTTCTCCAATTTCTTACCGGTATTCAGCAAGGCCTGAATAACTCTTTTGCCTGCAGGTTGAGACTGGTCGTAGATCACTTTTAAACCGGAAAATTGCACCGTTCCAATCCGGCTATTATGAATTCCGTATTCTAAAACTTTCAGCACCTCAGCCCCAGTCATTTCCATAACAAATAAGGTATTATCAAAAGGCATCATTTCATAAAGCTGGGCCTTGGTAATTGAGCCAAAGAGCACAGCCGGCCGTAAGCCTCCACCGTTTTGAAAGGCAATATCGGCTTTACCGGCCTCTCGCATTACATCGGTTGCCCACTGGCCGAGCAGAGACAATTCATTACGGTCATGCGTTATTTTTGTTTTTGCCTCACCTACCATCAGTCGTTTAAGAGGCGCTGTTTGTACTTGTGCCTGGCCAATAATCCGGCTTACTTCCATATCCCCGGCCAACCCGTCTAGTGGTATGTCCGCTACATTAGCAACAGCAGAAATTACTTTTTTATCCTCCGTTGAATAGACTAGATTTACTTTTCCGACAGCACGACCATTATAAGCGGCCTGGATAATGGGTATTCCGTTTACTGACCCTGCTAATTTGGTATGGCTGTGACCGGTAATCAATGCAGCTACCCCACTTATTCTATTGGCTAAGTAGGCAGCCTCTCCCTGGAGAGAATTTGTCTGTTTATCAAACTCACACCCCAGATGGGAAAGCACCACCACCATTTGTGCTCCCTGGCGTTTCATTTCGGGCAATAGGGCGTTTACCGTTCTGGCAGGATCAGCAAAGCGATAGGGTGAAACAAATTTAGGGTGGGCTTTATAGGCTGTCTCGGGAGTGGAAATACCAATAATCGCGATTTTCACCCCTTTCCTTTCGAGTATGATATAGGGCTTAACAAAATCGGGCCGTTTATTGGTACTTTTCTCGAAGATATTAGCTGCCAAATAAGGAAAGCGCGACTGCCTTACCCGCTCGCGCAGTGTTTCCACTCCCCAGTCAAACTCATGATTTCCTACCGCCATCGCATCAAAGCCGACATTATTCATAACTGCTACTACCGTTTCACCTTGCAGTAAATCAGAGTCAATTGTGCCCTGAAACATATCTCCTGCACTTACAATCAGTGTTCCTTCAGGATTAAGTACGAATTCATCCTTCAAATAATGAGCCATTCTAATTGCCCCTGGGTTCTTATTCTCTTGTAAAAGAGCACCATGAAAATCATTTACGGTTAGGATAGTGATGGTTACAAAGCCATTCCCGGCATGCGCCAAAGACTGGCCAAAGCCAACAGGAAGAAATGTTAACAAACCCCATAGCACCAGGATAGTCAGTAGCCTATTTCCCATCTTCAACCTCCTACGGACTCTTTGCAGGTACTTTTTTTTAGATAAAGAGAACTCCCGGATAACTCCAGGAGTTCAAATATTTTACAAAATTGCTTCTAAAGCAGCACTTATATCTTTGCGGGGACGATAGCCAACAATACGGTCAACTTCTTGTCCACTTTTTATGATCAGCAGCGTGGGAACACCCATTACGCTATATTTACCTGCCAATTGCTGATGGTCATCTACATTAATTTTAGCGACCGTGGCTTTACCGATATACGTTTCGGCGACAGCTTCCAGCTCTGGACCAACCATTTTGCAAGGTCCACACCAAGGAGCCCAAAAATCAACTAGAACTGGCTGCTCAGATTTCAGTACCTTTTCCTCAAATTCTTGCTGCGTCCCAATTGTCACTACACTCATCGGCTCAGCCCCCTTTTTTTTTGTAAATTCCCTATTAGGAGTTACCTTTATTTTAGAAAATTTTAACTAATTAGTCAAGAAAAAGTAATGTCGGCACTAGTCGAAGCATTGTTACAATAATGTATCTGCATCCATTCGAATAAAACGAACATTACCGTTAGTTGAAACGGCGCCACGGAAAAGTGCATAATAGTCGTCTGATCCCATTTCACGCAACCGTCCGTCTTCGTCAGCAAAAGCAACGCTCACTTCACTCCAAAAAGCAGGAGTTTGCCGAACCAGGTAGGTATGTTCAAGAGCATGCAGGTTATAGGTAAATACTAATTCTGAATGTCTTGACACTGTTGTTGTCAGGACATTTTTCTTATCTGCCTGCCCAGCCTGATTGATATCGTAGGTAAGTCTTTTTTTCTGATTTGCACAAGGCCGGTGACCATTATCCAAAGTAATATCCCAAGCCCGAAGGATCAGTCCTGCCTCATATAATCGTTGTACATCGACAATGTGGCCGACAACAAATAGTTCTTCATTGTCTATGGCAATCAGAGCAACTGCTATATCTTCTGCACGCACCAGGTTTTACACATCCCTTCTACCCCCTTATTTTACTACTATAAGCCCTATAGCATCCTTTTTTTCAAAAAAAATTTCCTTTGTATAAATAGACTCAGTAACCAAATAGCAGTTTTGTTCATACCATGAAGCAGATAGGTACTTTCAAGTTAGCTAAGGCTAAACCGCAAGATATCCCTTGTGTTTACAGTCAGCTAACCTTTTTTCAGCGCTGAAACTTAGCTGAAGTTATAAAACTTAAAGGAGGCTAACACATGTTAGATCAAAACCACACTCTTGCCTTATCCGATCTTGCCGTTGGATCATACTGCCAGGTTGCGGCAGTTGAATTAGAAGGTCTGCTCCGTAGAAGAATCCTTGATTTGGGCATGGTTCCAGGTACACCGGTTCAATGCGTACGGAAAAGTCCGGCAGGAGACCCTATTGCTTTCTATGTACGAGGCAGTATGATTGCGCTTCGCAGTGACGATGCGCGGCTGATTAAAGTCAATCCGTGGCAACCCAAATAAACGATTCTGGAGGCTAGTTGTAAGATGAAAAACAATATTGAATATCACTCCCGCCTGTTGCGGGAACACTTTGGAATAGCGGCCAATCCCAATCAGTACATTGTCGCACTGGCAGGTAATCCTAATGTAGGGAAAAGCACTGTATTTAATGCTCTCACCGGTTTACGCCAGCACACAGGAAACTGGCCAGGCAAAACGGTTGATAATGCCCAAGGCACCTTTTCCTATCATAATCAGTCTTTTCTCATGGTTGATCTTCCGGGAACTTACTCTATTTTAGCCCATACTGTAGAAGAACAGATCGCACGGGATTTTATCTGCTTCGGCCGTCCGGACGCTGCTTTAGTTGTTCTGGACGCAACCTGCCTGGAACGCAATTTAAATTTAGCTCTCCAGGTAATGGAGATAACACCTGATGTTATTGTTTGTGTCAACCTGGTAGATGAAGCCCGCAAGAAAAATATTCATGTTAATACCAGCATGCTGGAAAAAGAATTAGGTGTCCCGGTTGTTGCTACTGCCGCCAGAACGGGAGAAGGGCTGGATAAACTGAAAGAAACACTTTATCAGGTTGCCAGCGGAGCGCATAAAACACAACCGCGACAGGTACGCTATTCACCGCAGGTAGAAGAGGCAATTGCCAAGCTTGTACCGCAAATAGCACGTGTAATTGATCACCAACTAAATCCACGCTGGGTAGCTTTGCGGCTGCTCGATGGCGACCGGGCCTTCATTGAAAGCATAAGCCGCCACCTCGATATAGAAATGGGCCCGGAAGCGTCGGAGGTGGCTGCTCAATGACCGGTATCGTAAAGCCAATCAGTACATTGGCACAAATATGTACTCAGGCAGAAAAACTACGGCTCCAGTCGGGTACAGCACTAGGTGATGCCATTGTGTCGGATATTTATGCCAATGCCGAAGAAATTGCTCGTAAGGTTGTTATTAAACCTGATAATACGAGGTCAAACTGGGAAACCCGGCTCGATGATATTCTTACCTCCCGCCTTTTTGGCTACCCGATTATGTTGACACTTTTAGGGCTGATCTTTTGGATTACCATAGTCGGGGCGAATGTTCCTTCCGGCATGATTGCAGACGTTCTGTTCGTATTCCAGGACCAGCTTACTGAGTGGTTCCAGCTTGCCGGGGCTCCTGACTGGCTCCATGGTATACTGGTACTCGGCATGTATCGCGGCCTGGCCTGGGTTATTTCCGTCATGTTGCCGCCAATGGCAATTTTCTTTCCCCTATTTACACTGCTCGAAGACCTGGGCTATCTGCCCCGGGTTGCCTTCAATCTTGATAATGCTTTTAAAAAGTGCAAGGCCAGCGGCAAACAGATTCTTACCATGTGCATGGGATTTGGCTGTAATGCCGCAGGAGTTGTCTCAGCCCGAATCATTGATTCGCCGCGTGAGAGACTCATCGCGATCATAACCAACAACTTTGTTCCCTGCAATGGCCGTTTTCCTACTCTTATTGCGATAGCAACAATATTTGTAGCCGGCTACTTTGCACCTGAACTGGAAACACCAATTGCTGCACTTACCATTACTGCCCTGGTTTTCCTTGGTATTGTTATCACCTTCGCTGTATCCTGGGTTTTGTCCCACACCATTTTAAAAGGAGAGCCTTCCGCCATGGTGCTGGAGCTGCCTCCTTACCGCAAACCACAGATTGGTGCAGTAATCTACCGTTCGATGATCGACCGTACCTACTTTGTTTTAAAGCGGGCAGTAATCATGGCAGCTCCGGCCGGCGCTATCACTTGGATTCTCGCCAATGTCACCGTAGGAGATACCAGTATTCTAAATCATATGGTTACTTTCCTACAGCCTTTTGCTTATGCTATCGGACTTGATGGTTATATCCTGCTAGCCTTTATCTTAGGCTTGCCGGCCAATGAGATTGTTGTCCCTATTTTGCTTATGAGCTACTTGTCCACCGGTTATATGATTGAAGTAGAAGATCTGTCGGAGCTGCATCAAATTTTTATTGCCCATGGCTGGACGTGGCTCACCGCCGTAAACACACTGTTATTCTGTCTGCTTCATTGGCCTTGTGCGACTACGCTACTTTCTACATATAAAGAGTCTGGCAGCAAAAAATGGACCTTCTTGGCTTTTCTACTCCCTACAGTGATTGGTTTCGCCGTCTGTTTTGTTGTTGCACAAACTGCCCGTCTACTGGGACTGGCCTAAAGAAATTACTGAGGCTGCTTGCCCGGCGGCCTCAGTTTACTCGCTTGTCACTTCCCGGTGACTTGTAATAAAAGATGTAAGTTGTTCGTGAATAGTCGGGTTTTGTTTCATAAAAGATACGAAAGACTGTATGACGTTGATTGTGGATACCGACAAATAATGTTCCATAGCTTCGGCTTCGGCACTAATATTGCACTCAGCACTCAGTATTAGGAGAAAATCCTGAAGAATCTGATTGCGTTTTACGAGAAAGCTGCCAATACGCTTTCCTTTATCAGTAAGGCCAATCAGTCCATAACGCTGATAAGTAATACATTCTTTTAACTTTAATCGGCGAAGAGCCTTGGTAACAGATGGCTGAGCAACCTCTAATTTATGACTAATCTCTGACACTCTGACAATAGGCTGAGTCAGTGAAAACCGGTATATTTCTTCTAAATAGTCTTCCAGACTAGGAGATAATTCAGATGAACTTTTTTCTTTTTTGCTGTCTCCCCTGCTGCTTGCCATAGTCATCCACCTCAATATTCTTGCGTCTTTCGCCTCTCGCTTCAATTGATAATCATTATCACCATAATGTTTTGGTATAACACTATATTCTATGCGGCTCATCCTCTAATTGGACTGATAAACAAAAAAAAGATAGCTAAATCATTCTAAATAAAAAACAACCGGAAACCGGTTGTTTTTTAGCCATGAGTATTCAGTAAGCCGAGTCCTGTTCCGCCTGCGCGGTGATGATCATCTATCTAGGCCGGCAGTTACCTGACGGCTCAAGCGACACAACCCGGAAGGTCAGCGGGCAGCTTCATACCTTCCCTATTCGGTCTTGCTCCAGGTGGGGTTTACCTAGCCAGCCAGTCACCTGACTGCTGGTGCGCTCTTACCGCACCGTTCCATCCTTACCGGCCAAAGCCGGCGGTCTACATTTCTGTGGCACTATCCCTAAGGTCGCCCTCGCTGGACGTTATCCAGCACCCTGCCCTACGGAGCCCGGACTTTCCTCGAACACTTCACAAGTGCTCGCGATCATCTTTCTTACTCATGGCAATATAGCATTGTCTGAGCAATTAGAATATCATAATGCGAGGAAAAGATCAACTGGTTATATCTGGCTAAGTCTTTGCCTCAAGGTCTCAACAGCATTTTGAATATCAGCAGCACCTACTAGCTCTGTGACTAAAGCAAACTGCGAGACTCCCCGGCGTTTGAGTTCACCAATATTATGCTCTTTAATACCGCCAATAGCCACAAAGGGCAATGAAATGTGCTCAACCACATATTGCAAATAATCAAATCCTACGGGAGCACAAACATCTTTTTTAGTAGCAGTACTAAAAACAGGCCCAACACCAATATAATCGACAACTCCGCTTTGTACAGCAGCCTGTGCCTCTGCCGGTTTATGCGTAGAGAGGCCAAGAATCAGCTGATCACCAATCAACTGCCGAACTGCTTCAACAGGTAAATCCTCCTGTCCGATATGAACTCCATCAGCCTCGACCAACAGTGCCAAGTCAATATGGTCATTGACAATAAAGGTGACCTTGGCCTGGCGGGTTATTTCACGAATCGCAAGGCACTCCTGATACATCAGCCGCGACTTCTTCTCTTTTTCCCGGTATTGCACCACTTTAATGCCTGCATCAACCAGTTGTCTAACGACTTCCACATTGCTGCGTCCTAATGAATGCTCCTCTGAGGTAATGCCATATAAGTCGGTTGTTAAAAAGTTATGCATTGCCGCTTTCACTTGCATAAGTTACTCCCCTTCCTTCGATGCTTTCTATAATTTAATAAAAACATCCTGATTAACAATATCGCTATGAATCTCGATCTGCCAGCCTGCCTTACGGGAAGCACCTTGTAAATAATCAACAAGTGTTGCAATCACCGGCTGCTCAGTAGCAAAATGGCCGGCATCAATGACTGTCAAACCGCTTGCAGCAGCCTCTTGGGCTTCATGATATTTTACATCTCCCGTAATCAGTACATCTGCCCCGGCAGCTACCGACTGCCCGATCAGGCTGGCTCCGCTGCCGCCACAAAGGGCAACTGTTTCAATCTGCTTAGCAAGCGGCCCTGCTGCAGTCACCTGCTTTATCCCTAATGCCGATTTAACCTGTGTAACAAAATCATGAAATGCAAGAGGCCGGGGCAATTTGCCTAGGCGGCCCAGACCTTGCCGGATGCCCTCATTGGCAAGTGGATATATATCGTAGGCCACTTCTTCATACGGATGAGCCTTGATCATAGCTGTTATTATACGCTTACTGATTGACTGGGGCAAAATGGTTTCCAAACGGCATTCTGCCGCATGTTCCAATTGACCTGGTTCCCCAATAAAAGGATTAGTGCCTGTCAGCGGCAAAAAAGTGCCTGTACCATCTGTCTGAAAGGTGCAGTGACTGTAGTTGCCGATATGTCCCGCCCCAGCCTGGCAAATAGCTTCCCGGACCGCCTCAACATGCGTCCCGGGAATAAAGACCACTAGCTTAACTAACCTGTCTTCGCTTGTTATCTGCAGGGGTCTTATATCTTTCAGCTGCAATTTACGAGCCAAAGCATCATTAACACCGCCTGCCGCTATATCCAAATTAGTATGAGCGGCATAAACGGCAATAGAGTGCTTCAATAGTTCAGCCAGAGTCTCCCCCTGGGGAGTATTCGTTCGAATGTTGGTCAAAGCTTTAAATATGACCGGATGATGGCTAATAATAAGCTCATATCCACGTTCCGCCGCATAACGGACAACAGGCAAGGTTACGTCTAACGTAACTAGTACCTTAGTAACCCTTTGACCGGGATCGCCTACTAGCAAACCGACATTATCCCATTTTTCGGCCAAACTGGCAGGCGCTAACTTTTCCATAGCGTCAATTAAGAGTTTGCAGCTAATTGACATGCCTTTTCCTCCAACCGCACCAATTTTTCCTGATATTCACGATATTTATCCGATTGACGTGCTTGAGGACTACTATTCATTTCCGCTAGAATATACTGTTTTTGCTTAATCAGCTGGCTGATATGTTTTGCTAAAAGTGGCGGCTTATTTCGCCACAAAACAGGACCTATTTCATAAATTACTGCCTCAAACAGGGGGGACTGACCAGGCTCGGCAACAATAATTTCATAAAGTTTGCCTTCTTCTTCTATTAGCGTTTCATCGCTTATTTGCCATCCGTTATCGACCAGCCACTGACGAACCAGTGAAGCACCTACCATAGGCTGAAGAATAAGCCGCTTTAAATAGGCAGTTACTGTCGGGTGCGCAGTCAGAATTTCGATTATACTTGTTCCTCCCATTCCAGCGATGGTAACAGTCTCTACTTCTCCTGGCTCTAAAACTGCAAAGCCATTGCCAAAACGAAGGGTTATTTGATTACTCATTTCCAGACGATCTATCATTTGCCGGGCCGCCCCAAAAGGGCCTTCATTTACTTCACCCGCTACAACCTGTGAGACAAGCCCGTTCTGTACCAAATATATAGGTAAATAGGCATGATCAGTACCGATATCAGCCAAAACAGTTCCTCTAGGAACCCTTTGAGCAATTGCTGCTAACCGTTCTCCTAAATTCAAAGGTGTTGCCTCCTAATGATGGTAAACTACTCTATCCACTCAAGTTTCTACTATAGTATGAAATTTAAACTTCTGCAATATTTGTATAAATCCTGCAAATAAATAAAGCCATCCGCAGTGGATGGCTTAGTGAGCTTTTTGGTGACCCGTAGGGGATTCGAACCCTTGATACCGCCGTGAAAGGGCGGTGTCTTAACCGCTTGACCAACGGGCCAAATATGTAGTGGTGGGCCCACCTGGGATCGAACCAGGGACCAGCCGGTTATGAGCCGGCTGCTCTACCGCTGAGCTATAGGCCCAAAGATATTGAAAACAGGATTTCGAAGTGAAAGCCTGTTTTATCAAACAATAAATGGCTCCTCGAGTAGGACTCGAACCTACGACCGATCGGTTAACAGCCGATTGCTCTACCAACTGAGCTATCGAGGAACGGCATCGACATAACATATTATAAAGCAATGTTAACTAGCCGTCAAGTTTTTTTTATTTTACTCAAGAAAATCTTTTAATTTTTTACTGCGACTGGGGTGGCGAAGCTTCCGAAGTGCTTTTGCTTCAATCTGCCGAATCCGTTCGCGGGTAACGCCAAAATGCTGTCCTACTTCTTCGAGAGTGCGTGCTCTGCCATCGTCTAAACCAAAACGCAGACGAAGAACTTTTTCTTCTCGTGGAGTCAACGTTTCCAGCACTTCTTCCAACTGTTCCTTTAACAACATAAAAGAAGCAGCTTCAGCAGGTGCCGGAGCATCCTGATCCTCAATAAAATCGCCAAGATGAGAATCTTCTTCTTCACCAATAGGAGTTTCCAGCGAAACAGGTTCCTGGGCAATCTTCATAATTTCGCGAACCCGTTCAACACTGATATCCATTTCTTTGGCAATTTCTTCCGGCAAAGGTTCTCTGCCTTTATCTTGCAAAAGTTGACGGGAAACACGAATTAATTTATTAATTGTTTCTACCATGTGTACCGGTATCCGGATGGTACGGGCTTGGTCGGCGATTGCTCTGGTGATAGCCTGACGAATCCACCAGGTAGCATAGGTACTAAATTTATAGCCTTTGTTATAATCAAATTTTTCAACGGCCTTAATAAGTCCCAGGTTGCCTTCCTGAATAAGATCCAAGAAGAGCATGCCTCTTCCTACATAGCGCTTGGCAATACTAACAACCAGCCGTAAATTTGCTTCGGCCAGGCGGCGTTTAGCTTCTTCATCGCCTTGCTCCATACGCTTGGCGAGGTTGATTTCTTCATCAGCAGTAAGCAAAGGAACGCGACCGATTTCTTTTAGATACATGCGAACCGGGTCATCAATACTGATACCCTCAGGAATGCTTAAATCAATATCTACCTCTTCGGGCGCAGTTTCAATCTCTGCCTGGTCAGGACCTTCGAACACTTCCACATCGGGAATTTCGTCAACAATTTCAATGCCTTTAGTAGTAAAAACTTCATACATGTCATCAATTTCATCGGGTGACAAATCTTCACCTTGGAGAGTATCCATGATTTCTGCGTATGTCAGCATACCGCCGCGCTTTTTACCCTTATGCAATAATTCATTTACATGATCACTAGAAACATTTTTCTTTTCGGTCATTGTTACTCCCCCCTCCCTTGACACGCCTGATGAGTTGAGCTCATGCTATCTGCATTAATAGTCTTATGACTGAAGCAATAGTTTAATTTCATCATTAATTCGCTTGCTTTCAGCTAATTCCTCCTGAAAGCGACTATCCCCCAAACGTTCTAATTCATCGGCTCGCAGCCGGTGTTGTTCATATAAGATTTTCAGTCTTGTCAGCCGTATGGCTTTAATATAGTCGTCAACCATCCGGGTGACATCGCTTGTTTGTCCATCTATTAACATAATATGCGATAATTCTATGCTGGCATTATCACTTAACGAATTGGCTAAAGTAGCCGGCGCAAGTTGATTCCCTGAATTATACGCATGAAATAAGGAGTTAATTATTTCCCTCCGGCTTTCATCCTGAAAATCATCAGCTGAAAGCTGGACTTGTACATAAGAGATAAGGGCGGGATCTTCACACATTAGGCGAATGAGGTGTTGTTCAGCGGTGGCATTTTTTTGCACAGTACGCCTTGACACCGGGACACTTGTTGTATTATATCCATTCTTCCCCGTTTTTACAATTTTATCCTTTTTATTGTTTATTGCATATTTATTAAATTCGCTGCGAATAGCGCTTTCATCAATACTTAATATTTGAGATAAACGTGTAATATGTCCATCAATTTCGACGGCATTGTTAGATTGAATTAATGCTGGCAATGCTTTGGCTACAACAGCCACTTTTCCTTCCAGCCGCGAATAATCCGTATCTTTTAATGCCTGTTGAATTTGATAATCCAGTAAGCCCGGAGCCCGTTGAATAAAATTAAGAAATTGCTGAATGCCATTTTTGCGGATAAATTCGTCAGGATCTTTACTCTCAGGAACAGTGGCAATACGAATGGCAATTCCTAAGGTCCGAACTACCTCTAACGCCCGCAATGTAGCATTTTGACCTGCCGCATCACTGTCATAGGCAAAGACAACTTCTGTTGCCTGTCGCAAAAGCAGGCGGCCTTGTTCAGGAGTAAATGCCGTGCCTAGTGAAGCCACTACATTCTTAGCTCCCGCTTCATGAGCTGTTATCGCATCCATATAGCCTTCTACCACAATAGCCTGCCCCGAATCACGTATGGACTTGCAGGCCTGATCAAAAGCAAACAGAGTTTGGCGTTTATTAAACAATATCGTTTCAGGGGAATTTAAATATTTAGGCTGACTATCATCCATAACCCTGCCGCCAAAACCAATAACTCTTCCCCGGGCATCACAGATAGGAAATATGATACGATTGCGAAAACGATCATAACTGCCCTCTCCGGTTGGACGGCTGCTGACCAGTCCGGCCTTTAAAAGAAGATCTTGATCAAATCCCCGTTCTTGAAATGCTAGTGATAGTTTATCCCATCCCGGCGGAGCAAAACCAATTTTAAATGTGTCGATTCCTGCTTTGGTCAACCCTCGAGAAGTCAAATAAGCAAGTGCCTCTTTACCATAATTAGTTTTGGTTAAGCAATTATGAAAAAAGTCGCGGGCCATTTCATTTACCCGGTATAGTTGGGCCATTTCCCGTTCCCGGCTAAGTTCAAACTCGCTTTTTTCTTGATCGGGCAAAGGTATATTCAGTTTTTGAGCCATTTTTTTAACTGCTTCAAAAAAGCTAATGTTTTCAATTTTCATGAGAAAATTGAAAACATTTCCCCCGGCCTGGCAGCCAAAGCAGTAAAAAAAACCTTTGTCAGGAGCAACGGAAAAAGAGGGTGTTTTCTCATTATGAAATGGACAGCAACCCCAGAAATTCTTTCCTCTTTTTTTAAGAGGAACATATTCGGAAATGACGCTGATAATATCGCTCTCCGTCCGTACTCTGTCAACAAAATCATCATAAAGGGTGTTCTTCAATTAAACCATCCTAACAGGCTTACCGCGATAATAAGATTATGAATTAGAAATGAATGATTGTGACTTAATTCTACATGTTTTTCCATAATCCTTCCAATAAACTTACATGCAGAATGTCTTTCCCTTTTCTAATTAATAATATTCAATACAAATGGCAAATATCCTTTTTCCTCTTGACAACTAGTAATATTTTTGCTAATAATAAAAGCCTTACTTGTGTAAGGCTTTCAGCTGTTGAAAACTATTTCCTAGGCCGTTTAGAAAGTTCCGCTTTATCAACGGCCTTTCTCAGGATTGATTTCCCCATAACGAAGGTACAAAGAAATCCTGAAAAAGTTTTATAGCGTAAAGATCGGTTAAGCCGGCTATATAATCAATAACGGTTTCTTGCAGCCCCCACCGTTCCTGACGATCGATAAATTCCTGAGGCAGACTGCCGGGATAAGACATATAATGATCGTACAGCTTCTGAATAACATACATCGCTTTCTTACGGTCAGGCTCCAGTTCAGGAGAACGGTATAGTTTTTCAAACATAAACTGACGAAACTCATCCATTGCCTTTTGCACAGGCATTGACATTTGAATCAGATTCTTCTCATCTGATGAGTAAATCATATCAGCCACCATTACCGTAATCATATCCGACGGCTTTGTTCCTAAAACAGAACTAACCCCATGAGGCAAGTCAGCCGGATGCAGCATATTAGCCCTGATACCATCGTCATAATCGTGGCAGAGATAGGCAATGCGATCACCAATACGTACAATATTGCCTTCTAAAGTTGAAGGTTTATGCGGGCCTGAATGATTGACAATGCCGTCTTTCACTTCTAGCGTAAGGTTAAGCCCTTGGCCATTGCGTTCCAAATACTCGACAATCCGCAGGCTTTGCTCATTATGATTGTAATGGCCGATGATGTCCCGCAAAGCATATTCTCCACAATGTCCGAAAGGCGTATGCCCCACATCATGGCCCAGAGCAATAGCTTCTGTGAGATCTTCATTGAGCATCAGACCACGGGCAATTGTCCGTGATATTTGAGCTACCTCAAGACTGTGGGTCATTCG